>Ga0214477_100266_pt1 | contig 37257 bp, 33 predicted proteins | sample M1_20Mar14CPVII9_FD_165058 | JGI IMG/M metagenome (GOLD analysis project Ga0214477, IMG submission 165058) | Marine eukaryotic communities from Monterey Bay, California, United States - M1_20Mar14CPVII9sort6BwellC16 | ecosystem: Environmental > Aquatic > Marine > Unclassified | place: USA... | reverse complement strand
TTGGTGGCCAAGAAGGGATAGGATGAGTACGTGAGAAGCTTACACGTGTAATATATTGAAGAATGGGGGATCATCCCCGGTATCTTTTGAGGGGATCATCCCCGCGGGGATAGAAAATGGATTCCAACTTCTATTACTTCGATTACTCTCTAATATTCGATATATCAACGTCTATAGCGTTTTGTATACCAACAGCATACAGACTAGATCAGCTATTGACGAAATTAATCAATTGATTATTTGATAACATGGCATCCAATTTAATTCATACCACAAGATGGCTCTTCCTATTTTTATGTATCATCTGCTTTGCAACTCAAGTTGTATGTAATGAACTATCTGAAGCTGATAATGCCTTATTTAATGCACTCGGTGATGAAGATGTAGATGCTGCTGATAAAGCCTTAAAGGCTGGTGCTAACATTAACGCCCTTTCACCCCGTGGAGCACAAACACCACTTATGCAATCGGTATTACACGGAAGGACGAAGATGGTCAAGTGGTGTTTAGATAATGGTGCTGATACTACCATACCTGAACGTGATGGATATACGCCCATGCACGGAGCTGGATTTCAAGGTCGAGCTGAAATAGCCGATTTATTATTAAAGGCTGGTGTAGGATTGAGAGATAAGCATGAAGATGGACATGAACCTGCAATTCGAAGTTGTTGGGGACCCGAGATGAGACACACGGAAATGGTGGTATGGTTTCTTGATAATGGCGTACCGTTAGATGATATCTATGATACGTGCATGGAGATGACTAACAATCAACATACAAAATCACTACTGCTGGAGAGAAAGGGTGAACGAGCCGAGCTTTAAATAAGGGGGTATGATATCATCTAATATACTATTGACTTATGAACAGTTCGAGCTGGATCTAAAGAGGAATTAAGATGCAAAGATACAGTTGCATGGATGGTATGTAAGACAGTTAAAACTAAGCCATCTTAGACGGCAAGTAGAGATGAATTTCGATAATAGAAATCATAATGTATTATATGTTATCATCTTTTACCTTAGCTAGACGTCTTGTATTACGAACATAGATTGAATTGGGCTTGGGTCTTTTATCTCCCAGGTTCTTTTCATATTCTGCTGCAGCATTCAATTGTGATCGTCTGAGTATGTTGACGGTTGCATGTGGCGTTTGTCTTACTCTATCATTTGCCTTTGAAATTTCATCATATTCAAGTATACTTTCATCATCTTTTGCAAGTGATTGCATAAATCCTTGTACCATTTTATGAGGAACTGAATGTCCCGCTATTACCTCCGAGTGGCCAACTAAATCGGCATTGTACAAAGGATGAAATCATGCTCGTCCGATAAACTTTGTCGATTGAGTTGCCACTACTGTCGGCTCAATAATACTGTCACAAACATCAACGAACGATTTAAAGTCTGTATCATATTCAGGACATATGACTAGAGATGTTGCCCATTCATCTTGTTTGGATTGCATCAATGTTACAACTTCCGACCAAAATGCAGATACAAGCTTTGCAGCTCTTAGACTTTTGATATTGTCTTCATTGAGATCAGTGCTGTTAGCTTTTACAACATGAACTCCACCTACTGGTACCCCTACCGACGACAGTCCAACTGCAGCCCGAGATACGGATGAAGTGTATGGGCAAAGGCGAAACTTGCCAAGGAAGTTATTTACCCAGTCTTTTGTTGCTCTAACTTCCGTAATCTTTGGTACCTTTTCATTGACTACTACTTCACTTTTTGCATTGAAATTTGTGCAAAATGCAATATGAAGGTAGGGAGACGGTGACGAAGGATAGAGCTCTGCAAATGCATTCTCAATACAAAGCAATTCTTTGCATTTTTCTGACTTCAGAACCTGAGCTAACTTCTCAAGATCATCTTGTCGTTTCATTGACGGGAAAGACAAAATAATGCTTTGACGTTTGTCATCATTATTATCATCTTGTGATACTACTCTTTCAACTTCCTGGAATATAACATTACAAACCTCATACCCCTCTTCTGAATTAGGATACCATTGTATATCTTTTACTATAGAATTTTTATCATCTCTGATTGTGTTAGCAAAGTGATTCTCCAGCTCTTGGAGAAGCTTATCGGCCTCATCGGGTCCATTCTGAACCAGTATTCTAGGTGTATTCAAGTCATTTGATATACCAACAAACTTGATTGTAGGAAATTGGAATGAAGATACTTTGTTTAGAAGTCCAAATAATGATACCCAGAAAATTATGAGAAGCAGCATCGGTCATACGACGAATGATGCATAGGCCTATTCTCCCACAATATTATTAATAATCATATAGGCCCTCTATCTTATAAAACATCCGAGACGTAACGAGCAAGCCTGCTAACATGCGCCTTTGACATGCTCAAACAACAAAAAGTGATGCCAAAGATATTTTCTCGGATCTTCAACTTGGCTTATTATCCTCCGGGATATGTATTGTAAAAGGGGTAGCATTAATATCAACGAATAAACACAAAGTATTCGTATTTGGTTGGAAAAAGGCTTAAAATTATTAATCACCCCTGGGTGTGTGAGGTATCCGACTTACTCAGTAAAAAAATCTTGGCTCTTCTTTTGTGCTCATCACGTGCTATCATAATACAACTTGTTGCTACTATCATCAACTAATATACAATCATGAAGCTATTTCTTGTCGCCGCCCTTGCCGCCTCTGCCTCTGCCTTCACTGTTCCTGAGGTTAAGGTCCCTGCTGTAAGTCCAATATTGAATTGCAATAAAATTGGTATCTTGATGTTTCATGCATTGACACTTCAACTTGCTAAACAAATCTTTACTCTTTCAATTGAATTATTCATGTAATAACAGGCCATTAAGGCCGCTGCTGCCACTGCCGCCGTAACAGCTGGAGTTGCCGTATCCCCCGCTTTCGCCGGAGATGCCGGTGCCGGAGAACAGGTTTTCAACGCCAACTGTGCCGCCTGTCACGCCGGTGGACAGAATGTTATCATGCCAGAGAAGACCCTCGAGAAGGATGCTCTTGACCAATACCTTGCCGGTGGACGTAAGGAATCATCCGTTGTAACACAGGTTACCAATGGGAAGAATGCCATGCCTGCCTTCGGTGGACGTCTTTCAGATGATGATATTGCCAATGTTGCCACATATGTTATTGCCACCTCTGAGGCTGGATGGGACGAATAAACTAGTTCTTTGATATTTACATAAGTATCTACCATTGGAATATAATTTTGGGAATATATTATCAGCTATTTTTATGAGGGTTGGACAAGGAATCTTATCATTGTCTGGTTACTCTAGGGAAGTGGGTTTTTAGTTTGGATCTTTTAACTGAGTTCCATCTTGAGGTTTATCTCCCTGAAATCATAGAACATCAATAAATGCCTGAAAGGGTGTTACAACTGCGTTGTTTAATTTAGAGAATTCATTTTCTTTACCCGGTGTTAGCCTGAATTAATAGATCAGTATTGGTAGCGTGCTCCTTTTCTTTCTCTCTGACACACAAATACATCAAAGATACCAAGCTAATCTTATCAAATATCAGGACTTGTACCTGTCCTCCTCCCCAACAAGCCACCAGACCTTTGTTACTGCAAATGCAATGGGAAAAGATGTTGATACATTCAATCTAGGGAGGTGAAGGCAATCTAAGGTGAAGTCCTTTCATTTAGTAGGTAATCACATGTCCCATTATCCAAAGCTTTTGCTATATATAATACTTTACTTATAAAATACAGTGATCATATGTCTACCTAGTTTGATATCATCATAGCCAAACACATGAACAAGTCGTCAGTCTTACCCTCAGTCTATAGAAACTGGAATAGCAGCAAAGACTAAACCACTGTCGTCTCCGGACAAGCCCGAATATCCTCCATCTTCCCTCTTTTGTCTATACAGTTGCACCGCTCTACCTATTCCAAAAGAACCAATCATCAATAGAAGCAACTTAGGACTTGCCCATAGAATGACAAGCGCTGGCAGTGATATTGCAATACAAAAATAAAAGATGATCTTCTTGTTTTCTCTCCTGTTGTTCCATGCAAATACATCATCTCTCTCCTTCAGAAACAAGCCGAACATATACCCCACTGCAGCCGAAACTGCAGTTGCAAATATAGTAGAAAATATGACAAATATCTCTCGTTTATCATTTCCTTTTTCACGAGTTTGTAGCCTTTCAAACTGAGCTTCTGCTTTGTTCATCCATTCTTTGCATTTCGAACTAACATTATGTCGATGAAATCGGAGACATTGATCTTCATATCCAAACCCGTAAGGTACATTATTCCATTCCTTGTACATGTGTCGTTTGTATTGATTAGTCCATTGTGTATATGCACTACTCTGGGCAGTAATTGGAGATGATCCATTGTTACATTGCTTATTGACATCATCTTTACATGAAATTTGTATATTCTTAATATCTATTGATAATGCACTTCTCATATTCTCTGTAACGATATAAATCAAGGATATCAAACAATAGCAAAGTATGAGATAAGAGCGCATAGCGTATCATAATCATAACAACGAGAACAGCCCACATTATGATGTGCATACAAAATTTACACTCACCCTCGCCCTGGAAGATGCGCGTTGTTATGAATTGTTATGATGAAAGAGAAGTGATTGCAACATATGTTAGTACATTAAGGTTACAAAGGCAATCAAATAAGATTGATAAAAAGGTAAGATGAATAACCAAATCACCAAGACTTCATATCGAACACACTATCACACGACAATACAATACAAACGCGGACTTTCCTGTCTCCAGTCAGCTCCCAACCAAGTACCCCAACCCAAAGGTGACCCATCGGTAACCGCTATTATGGCTAGTATTATATATATTCTGGTACACATCTTTGAATAGTTGTAGTCGATATGGTACAATAGTAGAAGAAACTCACAGAAATTAAAAAAATGGTGGGCAAGCAAATTAGGTCCGGGGGCAAATTCCATCAGAAGTGAGGAAGTGAGGAGTGTTTGTTGGCTTTGGCCATCAAAAGTAGGCGGGTGGAGGCAGGCCTATATTGCTCATTTATCCTTGCATATACAATATCCTGTGATGTAGGGCGGTCGAATGAGTGTTGCGTGTGAAACAACAAATAATAATAGTAAGATACTTCTCCAACAAAAATAATAAATGATGATGGATGGATATCGACATCAAGTAGTACTGTTTGTGGCTCGATTGCTACTATTTGCAACAGTAGTGCATACATGTATCAAGTCTTCTTTAGCTTTTGTCCTGCCTACAACAATATCATCGAGTCTTCTAGCTCACTGCTGTGCAACAGAGTCATCTATTGAAACTAAACAAGCACACTTCTTCTTCAATGAACAGCTCGATATATGCAAGCAAATCGCTGATGACTCCGACGATGTATTGCAATATAACAATGATGATATGGCTTGTAGATCACGCTTTAAAGAGCATCCACGATGTACTGCTCGATTTGGAGAGGTACTTCAGCATGCACAAGATACTGCAGTTTCTATGGAAGAGTATCAAAAAGTTATACATAATGCAAAGTCTATAGTGAATTATATAGATGCATGTATGAAACAAAGCAACAATATATATCCTATACGAGAGGGATTGCTTGAAGATATTACAGAAGCTCTTACATCACAGAGTATCAGACAGTTTAGAGTAAAACAAATTGAATGTGATTTGTCTGAATCAGACTTTACCCCAGAGCAAAGTGATCTTGAGATTTTAGGTCGTTTATACTATTCGGCTATAACAAGAAGTGGAAATTATCTGCAAGAGGTTGGGTTGACTGTAGATCATTGTGGATTCACAACCTTGCTGGCTTTATGCCGAGCAGTATCTGATTCTTCTTTGACATATACAAAAGATGGAGAGAGACTGGATGCTGCCGTGTCGAATCATTTCAATGGTATTACAGCACCTGGTTGTCGATTTCTCTTCTCTTCTCAACATGGTATAGAAAATAAGGTGACTATTGGAAGATGTAAACGTCTTATAGTTGCCTTCTCTTCTCTTGGTAATGGACTGGTACGGCATGAGTTTGGTGGATCATTGGCAAAGATTAACAATCAGTTGTATGCTGATGGTTTGCATGTTGATGTCTGTGACGTGCTGTTTGTTGCCGATCCGTCTCAATCATGGTACTTAAAGGACAGTCGTGGTTCATTTGATGGCTTTGAAGAATATGAGCAAAGGATAAGGGTTGCTACTAGACCATACAAAAGAGTGTCTTGTATTGGGGACAGTATGGGAGGTAGCGGAGCACTGCTCTTTTCACACCTGGCAACAGAATCAGTGGTGGCTTTTAGCCCTCAGGTTGATCTGGAAGGAGACGTGCATGTTAGTAGATATGATATGACGCCCATTATTCGATATAGATATTACAAGAGATTGCTTCAGAGTGTTGACCAAGCTGTAGTTGCAAAGGGGATCAATGTGTTTGTCCATAGAGGAGTTGAAAAGTCGGATATTAGACATACTGACCTACTTCTAAGCCATTTCTCAGAGATGTCAAGTCTTCAGATTATAGAACACGAGGACTGTCTTCATCATCAGATTGCTGTACATTTAAAACAACAAGGGAAGCTAGCACAGGTTCTTCATTCTAATTTAGTAAACAACCGGAGAATGTAGAAGATATCTTTATTCCCTATCTTTCTACCTCTGCCTTAGATAATACCCAGCTATATAACAATGGAAAGGAGGCAAGTTGTCAATGAAATGAAGCCAAAGAAGACAACTTAAACAAAGTTGGGTATAAATTAGTCTATTATACCGTTTCATCTCTAAAAATCCTCTTTATTCACTTATCCCACACCTCTCATATCTTTACAGTTTGTCTACTATCTCCACTAATAGCATGGTATCAAGGCTGAGCTCACTAACACGGCATCTTGTTGTTGGTTATCATCACAATCTTCATCGGTATAGGCAGTTTCATCGGCCAATACCAATTGCGTTTCATAATGCACACATCTTATGTGCACTACCTCAACAGCGTTGTTATCATATCAATTTAGCCAAAGAAACATCAGATGATGACGATGACGATATTAACAATATTATACATCAATCTACTAATGATATAAATAGTGCAGAATTGAAATCCTATAATTTACTAACACGGAGACTTTATAGAACACTTTTAAAATCGGCCAAAAGCGGAGTCAACACTGCAAATGAAGGTAATACTATCGATTGCAACAACAGCATAGGGGACGGTACTGATAATAGTTTAAAGAAGGATTGGATATTATTACAACCACCGATAGATCAACGTAAATATGGTTTTGCAAAGATTGTTGCAGCACGTCGTGGCATACAATCATTATCTTCAATGTTGAAGCATGATATGAGTAATTTCAATTCTAGTAACAAGGTAATTAGTGGTATGAACAAAGAAGAAGTTGGTATATCAATGGAGATATTAAAATTCATACATGTACAGTTAGGTGGTAGTAGATATGATGATTTAGAGGAGTATTATCTTGGTAAAAGTGCTTTGCCGGATGAAATGGACGTCACTAAAATATTGGGTAAGGGAGCATCGGCTGGGAGACATAGTGATGGACATTACACACAATTTATTGACGATGATCCTGAACGAGGAGAGGGTGGAGAAGAAGTAGGAGATGGTACCAAACCTGATAATCTCACAATAATAGAAGCGGAAGATGATACTGATGAAGAAGAAGACGAAGACGAAGAGGATTATCCCGAGGTCGATGAATGGGATAGTGATGATGAAAGTGACAATAATGAGCAGCTAGAACTGGATGAGTCAATATTGGTTACTTCTCAAGATTTGCAGAATGCAATCAAGATAGCGTTCCGAGCTCCGTTGCTCTCGCAATCTTCTACATCGTCATCCACAGAAGAGAAACAAACAACATCAACAATCATATCTAGAAGACATCGGGATGCAATCAATGCTTGTTCCGAACTTGCACAACAATTAAATTTATGGGGGAATAAGTCTAGCGTATACACAGATTATGAACATGGAGTGCGAGTTGTTGTAAGTAGTTGTTTGATGATGCGACAAGGTGTGTCCAAGCAGAATCGATTTGCATATAGGGTAAGAGTGGAGAATATTGTGGATGTTATTGATGAAATGAAGAAGGAAAATGAGGGTATTAATAGTACTGAAGGCTCGTCAAAAGATGCTGGTATCGAGGAGGAGAAGTCTTCATCGGAAGGTATTGAGAATAGAGCTGTGCAACTCCTTGGTAGGAGCTGGACTATGTTGGAGCGAGGACCGTTGCATAAGACTTCGACAACATTACTAAAACGTCTACTGGAAGAGGGGGTGATCACCAACACTGATGATAATGTTGAATCAGCTGATGATGAGGATACTGATGAGGATGAATTTAGAGTAGTACAGACTGTGACTGAGCCAAGAGGAGGTGCCGTCGGACACCATCCAGTTTTGGGACCTGGTGAGGTATTTGAATACATGTCTGGCGCCGATATATCCACATCCACCGGGGCAATGGAAGGAACATTTCATATGGCGAAAGTCAACATGCAAACCACAGATAGTGCTCACATCGGAGATGATGTGGATGCTTTGAAGTGGAAGTCAGATGATGAAAGATTGTTTGATATGCCCGTAGCTAGATTTGGGTTGATTGCAGATGATGATATAGAGACTTGAGTAACTAAATACGAGACAGAGATCTATGTGTTGGTACAGTTAACTTAAAATTTGTACTGATGTTATAAAAAAAGAGATTTAAGTACCAGAACTTCGCGCGGTTGATTTTGTTCCTATTATCTGATTCTTCTTCTCTAACTCCGCCACCTTGGCAGTAGCTTGCCAATCAGAGTATGCTTCAATTGCTCGATCAAGGTTGTATTCTTCCCAATAGGTATCGCCTCTCGATGCATAGTACAAAGATGCCAACTCGTGAGACAGTGCCTTATATTGCAAGAAGCCATGCCGTGAGGCCGTTGATTGCGCTTTCTTGAAACTCTCTTCTGCTGCATTATGATCTCCATTTAATACTGAATACTCAGCCTCAAGAAGATGCAACAGATGAACCAAATTAACATTACCTAGCGAAACCCACTTTCGAATAATCTTTGTCGCTTTCAATCCTCTTGACTTCAGTCTCCTTCTGGCTAGCCAAGAAGATTCTTTTTGTGCTGATATAAAGGATATTAAAGCAACCAAGAATGTATATCTTGTGTCTTGAAATAAGCCTCTGAGATGTGGACGTAAATCACCCGTGCTTGTGAGAATTGTTCGTGCTGTAACGAAATCTTGATAGATCACAAGGACTTCTAGTTCCGTTGTCACGACACATGCATGACTACTCTTACCTCCCAACTTGTTGGCAAGCTGTATCCTCTTCAAATCATCAAAATCTATCTCTTCATCGTTTATAACCAACTTAGTCGACAACCCATGGCTGCCTCTCATCTTTTTACAGGCAACTAGACCTGAAAGTACAACCTTTTGTTTGAGTTCGGCATATATGCTGTGACTAGCCAGTTGTTCAAGTTCTACACCTTCAAGGGGTCTGCCACTGAACCATAGGAAATGTCCTCGGCTAGCCAAATTCATGCCAGCTGTAATTATATCTCCACTCTCTAATCCACTCGTATATCCTTGTAGTAAGCCAAGGATGCTATTCTGCATTGGAGTGTAGCAAGGTTTTATACAGCCATGCAGATAGAAGAGAGCTTTGGACTTTTGAGGTTTTGCAAAAGGCTGTTCCAATAATATCTCAATTGTCTTTGCCATTTCCCGTGCTCGTTCAATCTGGTTGATTGCACTATGAGAAGAAGATCCTATTTGTAAGAAAGATATAGTAGTCAAAGAGAGAATGAATGCACATAAAACCATTACCAAAGCAGAACGCCATATGAGGCTAAGCCAACAATACTACTTCCTGATACCCCATACTTTATAGTTGTTTGGACAGATGAAAGTATTACAATCGGATACATACTGGGCTGACATAGAAAAATAGCTGTATAAATCAAGTCATATAATCTTTGTCCCAAGATAATTCTTTCATCACTCAGTCTCGGCAGAGCTGCAATGTCTTCAGCTGTATATCTCTTCATGATACGGCTAGTTTTTAATAGCTCTTTTGCCACCACGAGCTTTGAATATGGTCTGTTTGATGGTGCATAGAGCCCAAGCTCCTTTCGTAAATGCATTGCCGTGTTGATTGCCATGTTATAGTCATATTTGACAATAGATGAGATGATCTTGGCCTCATATGTATTAGCCTTGTCTTGGATATCTATATCTTTTCGGCCCAATACTTGGTTAATGAGCTCATCCATAATCCCATTGTCTCCAATAACAAATCTAGCATTTGCCTCATTACTGCAAAGTTGTAACATTATATCACTATCAATATCCCATGCATTATCAAGGAGCTTCCGACCCTGCTCAAAATATACAACTGAGAGGCTATATGCCCCATTTGCAGATGCCTTTAAGCCTGCCTGAAGATTCAACTTTGCCAACTTTTTCCTGTCTTCTTGTGACTTGGGAAGAGATGCACAGTTGCACAAACTGACGACCTCAAAGATGGCATCCTTTAATGCATCTGGCTCAAGATTTGACATCAGTATGTTCCCTATCTGACCTTTAAACGAGTTTCTCTCTTCTTCTGGTATAAGTTGGAAAGCTGATAACTGAATCTGATCATGTACAAATCTAATTTTGTTATCACCATCTCTCTCCAATAATCTTTCATTAACTAACTCGTCCATGGCATGAAATATATTTGAAGAAGCATCACCTTCCCCAAAATTAAGATCGAGATTCTTCACTATTACCTCTAATAAAGATGTGTTGGACGATGATCCCAGCACAGAAGTAATTTTGAGTATAGTCTGTAGCTTGTCGTTGAGTACTTTCATCTTGTTCAGCATGATACTGGCAACATTTTGGGTGACAAGCTTCTGAGTGATGATAGTCTCGTCCCATTTCCATGCCATTAACCCGACATTGTACTGTAGTAGTTCTTCATCATACAAGGATCGGAGAAATGCTAGTACATAGAAGGCGGTGCCATCTGTTTTCTTAAATATGATATTTGCAAGGCTCTCAACTTTATCTTCGTGGTCTTCCATATTTAAAACCTCAGCAACTAGTGACTTCACAGCACTATTATCAAGATTGGTAACTTTTATGTTTGTAATTTCCAACCCTAAATTTGTTGCTTCTCGAATTTGCATCATAAGTGGATGAGATCTAGAAAAAGATTGTGGATAAGGAAAGGTATCAATAACTCAAGTAGAAGACACAAGATACTCACTCTTTTACTTCATCGTCCCGGTATGCCCCCACTATTAGCAAATTGGGAATTCTTGTCAGGGCAAGGCTCTTGATTAGCTCGAGAGATTCACTATCACTCCATTGCAAATCGTCAAAAAATAATACTATCCCTTTCAAATTCGAACATATTGCTCTCAGTAGCCTCCGAAATGCATATTGCAATCGGCGTGTATCGTTTTGTATTGTATGTGAAGAAGAGTTATATGTACCATTATTATCACGGGTGGTTGTATCAGTATCGGGGAACAATCCTTCACATTCCGGTAGACAAGTAGAAACAAGGTGTATATCTTCCTCTCCCAATACCTCACATATATCAATCTTAATCCTCTTCAAAGTATAACTGTTATCTTCAGTAGAGAGCTGTTTTGTTAAAGTACTAAATGCATCAACCACAGCTGAAAAGGGTAATGCTACTGTATTGTTGTTCATATCAAATTTCCCCATTGTAAAAGTGATGCCCATCTTTTGTGCTGGTAACTTTAATCCCTTCATAACCAAAGCACTTTTCCCTTGTCCTGACGAGCCAGCAACAAGTATCAGTTCATTATTACCAACTGCTACTTCTTTGCTATCAGATGTAATACTATCAAGAGATGAGTGTCTTCTAACTACTGCATTGTTGTGTTGTTCCCCATCTGTATTGTTTGCAGCTAGTTTAATTAATTTTGTTCGGAGTATTTTCAGTTGTTCGTCTCGACCATGGAGTTGCAGGTTTGTTAAACGTAGCTGTGCCAAACCAATTGTCTGGTTCTGTCTATTAAGAGACTTTGCAGCCTTTGATGCCTCAGTAACCTTATCGGAAAGACTGCGCGTATTGCAACATGTTTCGGAGGCACTGGATTCTGATGTGTCATGTCGATAGGGGATTGTATTATCAACCATTGTTTTCAGACAAATCTGAGCACCACAATTTCCTTCACTATAGCTCTCTGGCAGTGTGTGTATTGATTTTCATTGCCAATCCACCGGAGCTACTCTACTAAGCTGCGCTTTAGTAGAGATCAAGTTCACCTAACCTCGAGATGGCCTAGTTTTGAAAGGATACCTCTTCTTTGTGTAGGGGTCAGGTATCCTGATAGATACCTCACTCAAGGCTTGAAAAAAGTGGGCAGTTGATTGGTTGTACCTATGTCGAATAATCATCATCCTTCCTCCCCCGCACACCAGCCTAAATAGCATCGCAATCCACGTTATTGTTTACGATGATATATGATTTATACCGTTCATAATAATATTATTATCAGTTGCAATACAAATTATCACTTCTATCCACAGCAATTCACTAATCGATCTGATTGCATAACATAGGTACTAGATACAATACAAAATACCTTACACACATCACTTTAATATAATATTGCGGACCTAGATTATATCATATAATACATTATAAATACATCTAATACATTAAACCTCATATACATCTACATCGTCAACAACAATTATGTCCGAAGATGATGACTTAGAGGTAGGGGAGATAGCACAACATCACGACGAAGATATTTTTGACAATGAAGATAGTAGAACACCCAATGATGTTTTGCGGTCTGATACTTCAAGAAAAGACTTTGCTCCGGCTCTTCCCGACCTTGAGAAGAAGAATCAATTTGAGTTATACAGTCAAAAAACACTATCGTGAGTAGTACCTTATATCCCTCATTTATCTATTGTCCATACATACACGAGCTTATTCTTCTCACATCTCATATAATAGACGGGTTTCATTTCTGAAGGCTTTATCATCTATAAATGATGGTGAAAATATTAGCTTTTCCAATACTGAAACCAACAACAAAAGTAGGACGGTTCCCAATAGACCCTCTGTAAAACGGACCACTTTGAATCTCAACTCAGATAAGGATTATGATATTATAACATTCATTGCCAAACAAATGCGAAGCAATTTTCTGTTTCAATCATGTGATCATGCAACCATTGTGAATCTAGCTAGACAATTCGTTGTTTGTGAGTATGATCCCGGTTTTGCAATTATTGAGCAAGGTAAGAGCATATTGTATGTCATATATTATTTACATATACATATTCACATACTCATATACAACTGATTCAGGGAATGAGATTGCTGGGAAACACAACCACGATATGTGTTACTACATCTTAATAGAAGGGGAATGTATAGTAGTAAAAGATGGCAAGACTGTACATGATGTATATGGACGGATACATGCCAAAGGATCGACGTTCGGGGAAAATGGACTCCTGTTTGGTTCAAGAAGTGCATCAATAGTCGCTTCCCCTAAGACAAAGAAGACAGTATTGTATTGCCTGGATAGCAAAATCTTTCGAGAGTTTGTAGGGGATGATGAAATAACAAAACTACAAGAAAAGATCAAGCGAATACAATCGGTTTTAGATACACTTAGTGGGGCGGATACGAAGATGCGAAAGGGAACTATTATCAAACCATACAAGCCAGAAAGTGTACGTTTATGTTGATGATGATAGTTTGTCATGGTATCATTGTCAAACCCCTAACATATGTGCTTCCTTGTCAAATACATGCAGATGTGGTTATGGCAGCAGTGGACAGGTACTATACTCCAATATGTTTGGAAACAAGTTGCTGTGATGATGCTCTTGACAGCAGTGGTCGGATATGTTCTTGAAGTCTTTGAGTATCGTTTCGGAGTAGAAATACAAGTCATGGATTTCTGGTCTAGGTAAGCACAAATGAGGTAACGATGATGGCAGATTGCACTAGCTTCAATCTTACTCTTTGCTTCATTGCAGGTTGTCTCCGCTTGTTACTTTCGTGACTACCTTTTTCTTGAATGCTTCGTACAAGTTTTGGAATAGATTCTACTGTGAGTATATTTCATGTTTCGAGAAATGCTCTTTGAATCTTGAACACTAACATGTGTCTCTTCACCATGTTACAGGGTCGACTAGGGGGATTCAAGGCCGATTCAACGATATAAGTCTCATCTGTGCTTCTAATGCAACGAGAGATAGTGATGGAAATCTGACTGAAGGTGCAAACAGGAGTCTAACAGATATCAAGAGAATAATGGGAGTCTTGCACAACATGTATTGGTGTTCAGTAGTAATCAGATTTCGATGCATATGTAAGTCTGTTCTTGCAAGCTCCCATCTCATGCAACGTCACAACTCACGTCTTTCTACTCATATGTACTTAGTAACACCTGAAGGGTTTTCGTATCTAAAGTCCAAACAGCTTATAACATTCGAGGAGTATAGGTCATTAATAGAAATAAGCAAGGATGGTCTAGGTGCTCACAATGCTGCTATGACATGGATGGTATCAAGGATTGAACTGGCAGTCAAAAGAGATGAGGTACATCTTTCTCCTGGAGCAAGTACAGCGATCTATGATAGCATAAGAAATCTTCGGATGCTAATGGCAAGACTACCCGATATGTACGATGGACGAATGAACATTGCCTATATTCACTTTGTGAACATGCTTGTCAGTACTCTAGTCTTGGTGCGTGCAATCATATATGTGAATAAACATTTCTGACTTCTGATCAGCAACTCAGTCTGACTTGTCTCCTTTGTGCAATGCCCTCAGCTTTCTCCACTAGCTTTGTTTCCAGCTTACAAGTGGTGGTCTATCCCCGCTGTTGGCATTTTCTCATTATTTTATGTAGGAATCTTGAGGCTGTCGATGGTGAGTTGAAATATCCTTTCTTCTCGAAACTATTCTCTTGTTCTATAACACAATACACACTCAAAATTGTTCTACTTCTACTTTCTGTCTTCAGATGTTTCTAGATCCTGTTGATAATGATACAAAACACAACAAAACATTGAAACAAACTGCCGGCTTGGATGTTGGAGTGTTGATACGAGAAGTAAGAATATATGAGACTTGGTTTGCTTTTATTTTTATCATCTTCACATACTTGAAATGTTCTCATTCTTATCTTATCTCTTCCTATTTGCTTTGAATCTCTATAGGCTCAGAACGGTAGTGAAAGATTCAAAGGTTGTGCAAATTTAATGCCAAGATACAATGATCATGAGACTTCCCACTATAGTAGAGTTTATATTTGAGAGGACGAGTTGACTACTTCAGTATTGAGTGAAGAGTTGACCATTACTTGGCGCGGCCGTCCGGATCAGGTGCTGAAGGATACCATAGGGTATCCTTCTCTTAAAATTAATCTAAGAAGCAAGACCGCGACTCCAACAACTTCATAAACACAACGATTAAAGGCATACATTCTATGATCAGGGCAAATAAGATGGGATTGGGCCTTGGTTTACGGCTTTGCCTACTTCATACTGGCACAACAATACTCAAATCCAAGCCATTGGAGTGGAGACAAACACTCTCTAGCACTCTCATAAGACAAAGAGTAAAGAGCTGTCTCTTACATACTCATTCTCATACACCTAATACGAATACATCTTAATAATGGTCGGTCGGTCTACTACCGAAGATAAACCTAGTTTATTGAACCACATGAATCAACAGCATTCTTCTCGTCGTCGCGAATATAAACTCTCGTCGGTATCCTCGTCTTCTGATGATAGCTCTGTATTGAAGTTTAAGTTCAACAGAGAAAAGGGGGCTAATATGCCGTGGGCTGTCGCTTTTAATAATGGGAATAAGAGAGTCAAGAAAAGAACATTTGCTCAGCTGGGTTGTTTGAAGTGTCATGATTCTATAAAGTGTTCAAAGTGCCAACAGAGGACGAGTCAAAGTCAAAAGCAAGAACAAGCTTTTAGAAGCTTTAATAAGCAAAAGGATATCGACACGGCGGTGCAGGTGTTTGTATCTGCTATAACAGTAGACCCAGGAACACAATCATTTCGAAGTAGCACGCAGCACGTATAACTTAGGAATGATCCCAATCATATAACTTAAAGGTATTCATGACTTGTGTTTCACTCCTCCTCTTCAACAGACTCCACCTCAAGAAGAATGCTTCTTGACAAAACCAATAACATCAAACTTGCCATCAGGACCCTTCTTTAGCACACCCTTTTCGGTAATAATACCAGTGATATATTCCGCAGGCGTAACATCAAATGCCGGGTTCCAACAAGACATATTTTTCGGAGCAGAACCACTATCAATCATTTCTTTCGCGGGACGTTCTTCAATTTCAATTTCATCACCACTCTTCAAATTAACATCCAATGTAGTGAATGGACTTGCCACGAAGAATTCAACACCCATTTCTTTTGCAATAATTGATAAATTGTAAGTGCCGATCTTGTTAGCAGTATCACCATTGGCACATACTCGATCAGCACCTACCACACATGCATCAGCACCCTTCCTCTTTAAGTAGAAGGCAGCCATTGAATCACAGATTAATGTACCATTCATTTGTTCAGTATATATTTCATATGCCGTTAATCGTGACCCTTGATTGTATGGACGTGTTTCTAACGCGGCAATACTACGAAGCTTCGAACGTACTTGTAACTCTCGAGCCACTCCAAGTGCCGTCCCCCACCCGGCCGTGGCTAAACTACCAGTATTACAAATGGTAACCAATCTTACACCATCGGGGTGAGTATGTCGTGATAATAAATCATCTGCACCATGTGATCCAATTGCTTTATTATCTGATACATCTCTTTTTAACATAAATTGTGCATGAGTCACAATTGCAGTAACAACGTCATCATTCGATGACTTCTCTACAATATCTTTTAATTCTTCCATTGCATTGAATAAGTTAACGGCCGTTGGACGTGATGTTTTAAGGTATGTCATCTTATCATAAATGAAGGTTTTGGTATCTGTATTTCCATCTGTAAGGTGGGAAATTGTTGATTCATTGGATGTTAAATCGACTGATAATCCCAATACGGCGACTATTGCAATTAACGGGGCACCACGAATACGCATAGATCGAATCTATGTTATATGGTGTGTATAATTATTAGAGTAGAAAGAAAGAATGGTAGGTGCACCGTACAAAAATAAACTTACAGCATCCCATGCGTCCTCTACATTTGCAACAGGAACATACTTTGTTTCATGAGGTAATAATAGTTGATCTAATACAGATAAGGATGCCTTCCCATCCTCATATTTGAATATGAGAGAGCGTAGATTATCGCCCATGTTGGTGCTTGTTAGTACTCTAGAGTCTATCCTGTTGTCTCCGTAGTGGATCAAAGAGTGGAAAGGATACCCTTCAATTTTCTTGCTTTTTAATTCGACTTTGCCGCCACATGCATGATGTTCTTATTTAACCTGCTTACATCATGAACATATAATTGGAAATAGCAGACGTTAAATGCGGTGAGGATTGATTTAGAGAAGTGGATGTTGGAGGACGAGCAAATGATATGATCGATATTGACAACATCCTTCATAGTATTGTGTTGTGCATATGATGTGTGCATATTATCTTCTTGGCGCTTGCAGTGTACCTCTCTTTGCTTGATTTGTATTATATCGACTCTATTCAATCTCATATCCATATTATCTTATTGTCTTTTGTTACATATCGCATTGCTTATAGCTGAACGATGAAGAATCGGTAGTATGAAATTGATAACCTCTCCGCGTAAAGTTGTAACTGCTCTCTTGGTTATCGTTTATCAGACTAAACAGACATTTGCCATTGACCAAAGAAGTACTATCACTAAGGAAGAAAATTCTACAGCTCGTCGTACACAGAATACTTGCAACCCCGGTACATTATATTTAGTTGATCAATCATTGAATGAATTCGCATACATATCAGACGTCAATTCTTTTACTGGAGGGCAAGTAACTTCCATTGCATCCAATAATGTACCAGGAATTATACAAGATGCGGGTGCATCAGGACCACCAGATTCAGACTTTATTTATCAAATCAGCACTGGCAATAACGAGTTATATACGGTGAACAAGGTAGATGGTACCGCAACCTTACTATATACTATCATTCCATCTATAAGCATCCTTCCAGAGTGTTATAGTAACACATTTTGGGCATGTAAATGGACTGGTCTTGCACTTGACTTAAATAGTGGTTTCTTATACGGTCTTGCTACTGGAAGTAAAGGGACATATCTCTGTATTATCAATACAGAGAATGGTGATGTTACAAATGTTTCTTTATTGAATTTAACTCTTCAGTGTGGTGTATCTTTAGCTATTGATGGTAACAGTAAAGGATTCATTCATGATTCTTGTGACGAGCTAATATATTCTGTTGACTTAGATACTGGAGATGCATCGATCCTTGGCCCCACTGGGTTGACTAATTTTGACTCGAGTGGCATGGCCTGGGATTATTCTTCAGATACAATATTCATGGTTGCAAACAATAATGACAGTAGTCGAGCTGAACTTCGAAGTGTTACTACAGAAATAGGAGTAACAGCTAGAACAACTTTCCTTGGTGAATTCCAATCATCAAATGGAGGAGCAACAAAGGCAATTCTTGGTTTTGCAGTAATTGAAAGCTGTGGATATAGTTCTGGAGGAGGAAGTAAGAGCGGTAAAGGATCTAAAACAAGCAAAAGCAAAGGAAGCAAGTCTAAAAGCAGCAAAAGCAAGGCAGAGCGAAGATAAAGAAGCTAGGAGGATTAGAGTGATGTACCTGAGTATAGATGTATAAGAGCTGGATAATTAGAAATGTATCATTTATGTATCTTAATATTCTATATCTTCTCTGTTACAATGTTCCTCGAGGAGTGTATCCTTTCCTCTGGGTAGGCTTTGGACTTCTCTCTCCTTTCCTTCTACTTGATACAGTCATGTTCCTTTCACTATTGTACTTCTTGACTGCTCTTTGTTGAGGATGTCTCGGTTCTCTCCTTCTTTCGTCTTCGATAAGTCGTCTTCTTGGTGGTGGGGTCCGGCTTGGAGTAACCGAGTCAGACTGTACAGCAGGTACCAAAGCCAACTCTTTTGAGATTTGTCTCGACCTGTTCACATCTTGTGTCTTATTGTATTTTCGAATGAACACATGACTGAGCGCCTGCTTGGCTAACAATCTCTTCCTTGGATCAACAACAAGCAGACTATCTATAAAGTCTTTAGCCATATCACTTAATCCTTCTTCAGTCCAGGCTGGATATGAATAGTCTCCTGAGATAATCTTTTGGAAAATCAATTTATCATTCTTTGCATTGAAGGGCATTCGTGCCGTTAGTAGAAAGTATGTAATGACTCCTACACTCCAAAGATCGCATTGCTTGTCATAAGATCGTTTAATAACCTCAGGTGCCACCGTAAATGCTGAACCTGCAAAGGCTCTCATCTTGGGATCATTCGAATTGTGTATAATGGCAAGGCCAAAGTCAATGATTTTGATTTCAGAGTTGATATCATCCTTGGAAAGCATGATATGTTCAGCCTTCAAATCTCTATGGACAATGTTCCTTTCATGTAAATATGCAAGTGCGTCTAACAGACCATACAGTATTTCACTTGCCCGAGCCTCATCCAACTTGGTATTACCTTCCACAACTCTATCAAACAAATCACCACCTTTCAACTCTTCCATGATAATATGTATATATTCTTGATCTTGAATGACGTCAATGACACGTACTACATTTCTATGATGTACACACTGTACCAAGGCAATTTCATTCTTGAGCAAGGTTGCATTCTTTACATTTCCCTTCTTCAAGATACTCTTGACTGCATACTTTTCACGGGTACTTCTTTCCATACAAGAGCGTACTACACCAAATGCTCCGGTACCGATGATACGATGGGATACTTTATAATTCTTCCGTATATCATCGTTGCGCATTTTGAGACGACGTTTAAGCTGTGGTTTGGGTAGTGTCTTGACAGCCTCGACGGCAGCCTGTTTCTCTCGACTTATTTCGGCAAGTTCAGGACTGTACACAACCATTTCGGTTGATGATGTAAGCTCTGATGGGCGGTGTTCCTGTTGCTTATATTCTGGAGTAGCCTGTACTGGACGATCTTGAGGTTGATTTCTATGATCATTACTATCACTATTGGACTGTTCATCACTCCTTGTTGTACTAGTACTTGATGAATCTTCTTCTTCACCCGAGGACAATACCGATAGACCTGAAAGTCGAATCGATGATCTTAATCTCTTACCATCAGATAATGGTACGAATGATGGTCTACGCTGTATCCGTGGCTGGATGGCAGCATCTGACATCATCAAGTCTTTCTTCCTGTTCGGTCTTGGTGGAGATAGCTTCTTCTTTGCAGGTCTGGGAGGAGTCCTCTGTTTATGCGGTGTCTTCTTTCTATTTGGATTCAACTCAAGATCATCATCCCTTCCATAAAATTGGTTCGAAGAATCAATACTCGTCTTCTCTCCTCCTCGTCTGTAACTACTGCTCTTTGGTCGAAGTTTCTTTGATATATGTAGTTTATTCAATTGACTTTGAAAGTCATTATCAACTTTGTTTAGATGATCAACCTTACTATCCTTGGAGTACACTGTAGATTTGTCTTCAGAGCTTGATGTAGTAGTTGGCTTGCCATTATTCAAATCTTGATATGGCGGTAATGGTTCCAATGACCACTTCCTCGAATCCAGTACCTGCTGCTGCCGTCCCTTATTAGAACTACTAACATCACTTCGTCGACTCATATTACCATCCAAAGTTGAGCATGCCGAACTAGTTGTCAATGGTAATGTATGCTGTATATTCATAAATGATTTACGTAATGTAACTTGTTGTTCATATGTTTGTTTTGCTGCCGCGTTTACTAAATCTTCTTGTGATGATTGTGCTGTTGTTGGTTCAGATTCATTGGCGTCAGTAGTAGTTGATGACAATTTGTCACTTGATATTGAAATAACATCTCTTAATAATCGTAATATACACCCAGTCTCATAATTCAAAGCATCAATCACCGGCGCAATGTACTTTTGATATAATAAATCAAGTGCCATATGTGCCTCTTCTTTTGATAGCTTCTTGCTGTTATCATCTTCTCCTTCCGTGGGGAAGGGAGATAATGAAGCATATGGATTAGGACATGTACATTTTCCTTCTTCATTATCAAAGATTAGTTTGAATGTTACAGTTGTTTGTGGTATACGAAGTATTATATACTCTTCCTTCAACGTGTTGTCTCTGTTCTTAACACTGATAAGTGATTGTTTGGGTGATTGGTCTTCTTCCTGATAGGAATAAGTAGCTTGCCATACCTGCTTATCACTACTATCTTTTATATTGTTACTACCAGTGACTTTACTATTCTTGCTGCTTCTACTATTTGAACTCTTACAACTAGCATCACTACTTTTGACCTTTTCTTCATCTTGTTGAACTAACTGTAATTCATCATTCAACACTCTATGCCGTAACTTCCATATTGAATATACCAATAATATCACAACTCTATCTTCCTTTTTGGTATCATTCTTGATGTATGGATTGCTATCTGCATCACCACCGCCACCACCTTTATCTAATACATCTATATCTAAGCTAGAATCACCATTCAATAAAGTAACAACATCAGTAATACTATGTACTATCTGTCCATTAATTGATAATAGTATATCACCTTTGGTTATATTGCTTTTGTTGAATGGACTTGTTGTGGAAATGTTTGATATGTGTATTAGATTGTTTGATTTGCATTGGTAGAATGATAGACCGTGACTTGTTCGTATGTTGGTAGAAGATTGTATGGAGCTGTCGGGAGTAGGAGAGTCTTTGGACTCTTGCCATTTACTCCTTGATTTGATACTTGAATTTGCGATTGAACAACTTCCCCCTCCTACACTACTGTCTTTATTCCCTCTACTATCTTCTACACTTCCTTTAATCATATCGTTGTTGTCAATATCATTATTGGTATCAATCCTAACTAAACAATAAGTCATACCATCAATCCTTTTACCTCTACTAACAACTACATTCAATTTATCAACACTCTGTTTAATCAACTGTACTGCCTTTGAAGGATGGCGTACTCTATGATTATTTATTAACAATAACTCATCTTGTGGTAATAATCCAACAACGTTAGAGGAAGAGAGGGAGTTTGTAAAGTTTGAGGGATGGAATGGTGAGGTAGTTGATATGTTTGATATTATTACTCCAGAGTTTGAGTTTGAGTTTGAAGAGATTAATTTTAACCCGGCCGGTTGTGTTGGACTTTGTTTGTATATTGTTATTGATATTAATTGTGGTAATTTTGTTACTGTATCGTGCTTGGATGTATCAATAGTTGTATTAGTATCATGGTTAGTTGTAGTATTATTAGGTGTAGTATTAGAAGATGACTGTTGTGTACTAGTTAAAGTTGTTTCTCGAGTTGAGTTTGATCTATATGAGTTATCAATTGGCGAAGAAGTTCGAACTCTATTATTACTACTACCACGAGATGATTTAGGTTTATACGAATGTTTCATCTCCGGTGGATCGATACTACGTTTGCTACCACTTCTGTCACTATTGTCTAATTGTCGAGATGAAGTTGTTCGTCGTCGACTTTGTTGCAGAGAGGGTCGCCCTTCTTGTCCTCCTGTTTTATCTACCATATTATACGATATTCATATTAGACACATCCATATAGGTACTATCAGAGCAATGAACATTGCCTCCACAACACAGTCCATCCACATACAACAGAAGAATACCAAACAAAGCAATCGTAGGAATGATGAAAGAAATGACCCCTAGCCCCGTTTTGAGATCTTAGATGTTCTTAACTGTCTTAAGTCTCGAATATGGCCTCAGAGCAAGGGCAAGAAGCTATGTACTCATATCAGCATAGCAACTCGAAAGGTTGTCGTATACATATACTGTACTATATTAACATTAGTGTGCGTATTAGATATGTAGATGTCAATTATAAGAGTGGGTATGTAGGATACGCTATCTGTATCCTGGTCATGAGGAGACAATCACATGCTCTCCCTGTCGAGATTGGGGATACAGATCAGTTCCATTTTAAGAGTTATATCCCAATTCTTCTTCTTTTCTATCTTAAAGTGTTATCACCGCAAGAACCTAAGAATCGTCTCCTCTTTGCATACTCTGTTTTTTAATCATTGCCGTTTGCTTCTTCTCCTTCTTCATTATCTTCTTCGTCTCTATTACTACCACGATCATGTGCATCTTTAAATACTCCACATGTCATGACAGATGATAATCCCTAAAAGACACATGCCGCTATTCCACATTTACTACTTGTTGATAGCGAACAATTTGTATCTAAACATAAATCACTATCAAAGAATATAAACATTATACCTTGACTAATACAAGCACCCACAAGTATTAATGATATTCCCATCCAAACAAATGATGGATATTTCACACATGATGCCAATAAGTATAATCCCCATGCTGTAGCGCCCATTATTGTTGTTGCCAATGCAGCCTGTTGTGCTATTGTATGTTGTGATGTATATTCAAAGCTTCGTGAATTATATACATAATCTATACCTCTATTTGATTGCCAGCAGTTTATACCGGCATATTGCATTATTTCATCTGTTATTGTGCCTCCACTTAAATCGGTTGTATCGTCATCTGATAATTGTATGAATCTCTGCATAACGTATTATAGATATAATATTGTTATTTGTTTGTGTTTTGTTGTGATGTGATATGATATGATATGGATATGTATGTTTTTGCAAGTATATGATATGTTTTTGCAAGTATAGAAAAGTATCATGTTTGTTCGTATGTAATGTTTATGTATGTCATTATAATGCCAATTAGTGTTTGTGATATATACATAGCGAGTTGTTGTGGAAGATATAAACAAATGAGCATATGATGTGCATATAAAAATGTAGAAAGATACCACAATAGAAGATATAAACTCACGCAACCCTTCTGTGCAAATTGACTTAATATGAATGCACATGTGACGAATGTACAAGGTCCGAAGCATAGAAACCCATTTGCTAGCTATGTACATAATATATAAACAAACAAATGATTGAAGAAACATGCATCATCAGTGCACATAAAATACTTTTGCAATGGGCAAAGCAATTTTGCATCTAGTACTCACTTTGCGGTTTCTCATACTACTCCTATTGCAACAACTACCAAATTATCAAACGACCTACAAGCAAATATCTCTTCCTTCTCCTCTTTGCAGGACTATAGTCAGATGCTCCATCATTCTATTTTTTGGCGATAAGAAATTACGAGAAAATGGAATGCCGATGTCGAAGCGCCAAAGTTAAATTGTCGAACTCTTGATGGATTGCTAAACATTAGAGATGAGATTTGAGCCCCAATAAGGGAAGGAATAGCGCCGTTAATGAGACTTGCAATTGATTGAGCTACTATTAATAACGGTAGGTTGTATCTGGTTGTAAGGCCTATTGTTGAGAAGTAGTAAGTACTCATCTTTGCAGATCATAGATAATGTCAGTGACAATGAATAGTATTGGGATGGAGATGGAAGAAGAGGAGGATGATAACATCTCCTCCCCTCCATCCCCCTGGAGACGATATGAGTTTGCAGATTCTCCTCTAAAGACAGAGCGGATACGACCAAGTACACAACGAGTCAAGGCATTATTGATGGGCAGTCATACTAGAAAGGTATCAGAGGATGATGGTATGGATGGGATAATAATAACGGAAGCGACGAGTGCTACTGGACAAACAATCGTCACGACAGGGGAGAGGAGTAAGGGGAGTCAAGGGGAGAGGAGCTCGAAGAGTACGCCGAACAATATGCCGTTTGATTCTATACCTCTATCAAAAGAGGGAGGTGAACGTCGTATCTCATCTCTAAGTGGTATAGGCAGTAGCGGTGCGAGAGTCTTCGCGGGCATATCAAGCACGAATGTATCACTTGTTAGCGACATATCTGCTGACAGTGTCAAGAGATCAAGTAAGCAAACTCTATCCACATCCTCCCCAAGCCGGCAGAAAGAAGCGTCACCAAACGATAGTGATACAAAGAGGACTGAAACAACGTTAGGGACGATCATGGGTACAATTTGTGAGGGTATATACGACTTTTGCTCCACCATAATTGATGATACAACTGTGGGGAATAACCACAATATAAAATCTAAAGATGATCGGAAGAGGGAAGCTGAAGAAACTTTTCTAGGCAAGATAATTGAATGTCCGACATTTACTTGTGGAGGCGGAGAATGTTCAGATGAGTCAGAATATACTACCTTGTCCGAAATCATACTGTAATGTTGTTGTTTACTTGTGTAGACTGAGTAGGATATTTGTGTATGCTTTACGTAATCATAACATAAATCTGCATATGATAGGTATCTTCTTTCTTCTTGTTTTATACAACATCTAACTTTACATTGATCCTAAATCTTAATTAGTGAGCTGATTACCCCCGTCATCTCCCCCACTTGCATTACTCAAACGTCGGTGCGCCTGTTGATCGTACTTTGCAGCCTCATAGGCCGCCGCCGCAAGTCCGCCAACCATTTGTCTCTCCTGCTGACCTCCATTCCCCACATTCCTCTCACCATACTGACTTCCACTTTCAATACTCAATCTTCGACCACCCTGTGTTGCTAGCTCGTTTCCAAGTCTAATCAACGCGCTTTCCCTAACTGCCGGTTCGTTAGCAATTGATTGACGATACGCCACACCTACAGAGTGCTCTTGACTTGGTCTTCTGCCACGATATTTACTAACCACTTGACTAGTGTTGTCATCTTGCTGGTCTTGTGGTAGAGGTCTCCCGTGAACCTTAATCGTTGTCCTAGCAACACTTGGTGCAACAGAAGCTTCTTCATATGGGTCGGCGATACTTTTAATCTCGCCGACAAAGTTTCCAATTCCACTGTGTCTACGAACAGCCTTGGAAGCCATTCGACCATCACCGCCAACATTGCTATATCCAGCCTCACTCATCCCCATTTGACTTTCCTCATCGAAAGCAGCCATCTGATTACGACGACTCATACCACGACGCATAGCAATCCGCTGCTTGATAAGATCAGCTGAAGGTGCTGTCTTTGATCCATTCAAGGTCTTTGATGCACTCAAGGTATTCCTAGCCCCTCTTCGACGTCTCCCACCTCCCGTTGCTGCCATGGAATTAGCCCCGATGAAGGTGTTATCACCACCACCAGCATCGTTATACTGTGACATACCCCCTCCAAACCCTGGGATCTCATCTCCAGTCATATTATTCATTTCAAAGATTCGTTGGAATGGATCTGCTTGTGGCGAGGTATTCATTTGCTCAAGCTCTACTTCCTTCCTCGCGTCCTCCTCACGCATTGATGTAATATTTTCATAATGTACTTGATCTACCTTCTTTGATAAGTTTGTCCGGTATGTTGCAGCTGCCTTTGATAAGTAAATCTGTTTAAATGCCAATACATCCTCGGAATCAACATTCTTCTGGCCCATTAATCTTGATGCACGCCACCTTGGTTTATTCTTAACATACTCCAACATCTTTGTATTTCCTCCTTCCAATAATGTCAGTGTTGATCTTAAATCCCAATTCTCATTATTAATATGTCGTATATTAGATTCATCAGGTGTTACGGTTGAATGTCTCGTTGCACATTCTTGACATAAGATTGAACCATATCCGAGTGATGCATATACCAATCGTTCGTATTGTTCATCTCCACAATCTACACAACAGTGATTACCCGCTAACAACCGTGCAATTGGAAGACATGTCGGTGGAAATCCCAAGATGGAAGGATTGCCGCTCATTTCTGCTCGGAGTAATGATTCTAATTCAATTCCAGCATTGAATATACGGGGTAAGGGCTGACCTGATATCGACATTGAAGGGTCATCATTATAATCTTCATTGTAGGGATCTCTATCGTCCATCCCTTCACCTAGAAAACTACGAGATCCAACTGTAGATTCTTCATTATAGTTATTATTGTTATCATCATTATGATAAGGGTGCTCCATATTTGCAATTTAAGAGTACTAGGTATATCCTTTTGCACTCTAGCTGATAGTCGGATAAATTTGCAATGAGTGTACACTTTGTATGCAGTGTATCCTTTTGATCAACTTATCTCCTACGGTGGGCTGACTGATTAATAATTATATATACTGATAACTATCACTTGCATATACCCAGGCATACAGGAACAGAGTCATGAAGTTATATTATATTGAGCAATTGAGCAGATAGATACAGACAAAAGTCATTTCATCTTCATCAGTTTTCAATTTATATGTGAAAACTCCTTTTTGGAAGACATTACAACGCTCTCAAAGGACCATCACTAATTGAAACTCAGGGAGATATCGTTGGCTTGATATAAGTGAAGTGTACTGTTCATTTTAATACCTTAATAATATATTACATATAGCTAGCGATTGTTATGCCAACAACAGATCTCTTTATCACCGTCTCTACTCTTTATCATCGTCTCCTTTCCCACACATTGCCTTGTATCTTTGAGATACACCACTACGAGCCAAGGCATAGACAGTACCGTGATGGCCTTTCATTATCAAAATATCTTCATCAAGATATAGTACATCGATGTAAACTTTACCATGTCCTCCAACAGGCTTATGAAGTACATAGCTCATATCACCTGTAGACTCCTCCATCTTAGTCGACAAGTCAGCACCAAGCAGCAGTTTGGAAGCAATCGCTCGAGCTCGTTCTCCAAGAGTCTTTCTCCACTTACCCTTGGAGAATATGGCTTTCCATTCAGCAAATCCTCCGTAGCTATCATCATCGACCTGAGCATCGTCATCATCCGTTTCATTTCCATCACTTGAGGGTAGTTTTGCTGGACAGAGATTGCCACCAGTGAACCAAACTGTGAGTCGGTTGGGCATCTCAGGATCTGGTAGTATATATCCCTTCACCGACATGATAGCTCTCATTCTCTTGGTTGGAGTTGGCATGCCAGGTGTTTCCGGTTGACCAACAGACGAAGGCGGCTCGATTGTTAGTGATACTGCAATGTCATAGGAACGCAGTAACGGACGTTTGTCACTCAAGGAGGCTACTTCTTCCTTCAAACTCTTGGGAACATGCTCCGGTAGCTCCTCTTGCTCACCTATAATCTTAATTGTGTTATGTGTCGATTGTACACTGCATACTAGATTGCCGGGCTGAAACATGTCAAAGCTCATCCGTCCAAGTGTATACATGAAGTCATCTTCTCCATTATGCCCCAAACATTCAATGTAGTCGGGACGTGACATGTTTACATAATGTCCCTCGAGTATATCATATTCGGTAGGGCCGCCACTTAAAGCCCAAGGAGACACCCGTGCATCTCTACCACTACTCTTATAAAAGTTCTGCAGGATCTCAAGACTACTGAGGAATCTTTTGTCGGTAACATCTCCCTTTACGGCCTGCAGTGATTCAATCAACTCTGATCTGATTGACTTCTTGACCCAATCACGAGGATTTCTTATCATTTGAAGCATTTCATTCTCCTCCGAGGCACGGTTCTTCTCCTGTAATAGCTCTTGAATAACTTGCATTGTACCGTCGAGAGTACTATCACTTGTTATGGTGGTTGTGTTGGCTGCAGTGGCGCTGTCATTTTCGGATTGCCGAGTCTCTTGAACTGTTGATGAGCTACTGTCCATGTCGTTGTATAACGATTCGTATGTATCTCCTTCTTCAGCTGCAGCGGCGCCACTGTCGGGCACTTCGCCGCCAGCATCAGCACCACCAAAATCATACATCCCTCCAACATCATTGAATGCATCATATCCATCTGCCGAATCAGCCCGCTGTCGAGTCTTCCTCTTACAACTAATAATAGAACTATCCACCGCAGGTTGTTGTTGTGCCAATTGCTGCTCATTATTCTGATGATGATATTGATGAGCTTCGTGAAATCCACAGTTAGTATCAATACCCATTTGATCATAATTCTGTTTGAGTAATGATGATAGTGCTGATCCTGCACAGGTTTTATCAAAGGCATTATTATTAGGATCCAACTTTCTCTTTTTGCCCACTGGACTTGTATTCTCATCTTCTTCTTTAATACCACTCCCCTTCCTCTTCTTATGATCATCAATACCTTGCTCCCACCACTTTGCATATGACGATTTAGATTCTCTCATTGCCTTGTCAGCTTCAGCATATGGTATACCGCTTTGGAAAGATTGACTCACATAACTTGCTACTGAACCTAACGCTGAGCCCAATATAGACGATACACCTCGCTGGAATAGACTTTTTGATGATGCCGTATCACCGGGAGGCGGCGGTGTGACTTTTGTTCCACGGTGTACTTCCATTGGAACACTGCTGTTACTATTCAAAGAGAATCCATCAAGTGGTGGTGCAACTGAATTGGCGTCATGAAACATTGGTGATTTTGGTGGAGGCGGGGTTGGACAAGGCGTTTGACTGGGCGTCATGAACCCCAACGCTGGTGTAGCCGGTGTTGTTAATTGCTGTTGTCGTGGATCTACATTCATTGTATGTTGTTGATGTACTGCTTGTCCCAAGGCTGCATCACTATTGAGCATACTTGCAGCTGTTATGTGCCCGGGGGTGGCTGTATTTATTTGCTGTGTTGTTGGCGTTTGTTGTTGCTGATAATTGGTATGGCTGATAACTTGCGTAGGCTGTGCCTGTAACTGATTTGCAGTATTGCCTGTAAACATGGCCAACGGGTTAAAGAAGAAACTACCAAATCCTGATGAAGCAGTATTGTTGGAAACAACATTATTAACAACTCCCTGCTGCTGCTGAACAATACCACCCATATTATTCTGCTGAGGTATTGCATTGAATTGAGGTAACTGAATAGCACCACTGGCAACTAATGGATTTTGAAATAAACTTGATATAGCAAGATTAACATCATTACTACTCATTTGTATATTCTGCTGTTGATTGATATTATTTGCCATCTGTTGTTGCAGTAGCAGTTGTTGTTGCATGTTTGCAATCTGTTGTGGATTGATATTCATATTGTTTAGTTGCTGAGCACCAGCTGCCTGAACATTAGTATCCGTTAAATGTTCATCTTCCCTCTGCGGTAGAGATGTTGGTGTGTATATTCCTCCCGTATTGACGCTCATATTGTGTGATGTTTAGGTATGTGCCTTATCTTTTATGTATCTTTTTTCGGAATCAGTAGTATTCAAAGGTATATGAAGTTGAAGTAGTAGTGTACTACACAACCACCCGACTCCTTCTATATCTGTTCCGGTACCAGTAAGTAGTATTAAAGTAAGCTATGATTTGAAGAATCAATATACCTATATAGAAGTCTAAAGACACAAGATGTGAACAAATTAGTCCTTCGTTCTAAATTGCAATGAACTGTGTCAGATACCGATCACACCCTACGCTGAACTGATGAACTAGCCCTCTGGCGTATTATTATATATAAGGTAGCTTGCAATATGTCAACTATTGCTTTCTATTGATAGCTTGCACAATCTGGACTTCCTCACTAAACATGGTGAGTTGATGGCTACTGTGAATCAAAAGATTATGAGCGATCCAACGAATTGCAAAATCGATCTTTTGCAAGCAAGTAGATACGATAGCGTATCTTAGTGATCTATTACCTGCTCGCTAATATTATATTGAATGGCAATATGTATACGCTCAGATACTCTCAGAAAGGGTCAGTTATTAAGTGGGATGATTCAACCTTCACTGACTGCCTCCGTGAGTTTCTTTATTCTCCGCGTGCATAAATAAGATAGCAACCAAGTTTCTTCCTAAGATATGCAACCCAACCACATTGATGTGTATATGTGCACAATAGTGTGATAAGATGTATTATTACTCTTGGATATTGTTGCAAGTTTATATAACATTGGATATTATATTGTCAGTGTGTAGATATGTACCGTGATCTCATGAAGATTAACTAATCCCTCTCTTATCTTTCATCTACATATCAAACTAAACTATAGCCAGTGAGGCAGATGGAATAGTGGATGAAATTAATGAGTTAGCGAGATCCCTAAATGTACGTCCAGTATTGATTAAAGATGTTAACAATATAGAAAATGATAAAGAGCAATATATCGCATCTCGTATCTTGGATTATGACAATAGTAGAAGAGCTCGTAAGGGACCTCCTCAACCAATTGTAATTGACTGGCCTCTCGAGAAGGCCAATGAGGAAGCACGTTTAATATGTAACAAAGCTCTTAGATGGGCTAAAAGTGGATTTAGGAATTTGGAATATGCTAAAAGTGTCTACGATCGTTATAGCGAGGACGGATCCATAAAAGATTCTCATTATAAACAGATAGATTTAAGCAAGCCAGGGGAAAGGGAAACTTGGGAAAAGGATAAAGACATTACTCCAATTGGATTTGGTGATGAGGAAGTAACGGATGGCAATTGTGAAAAGAATGCTGATTCAGGAACTTGTATATATGAGGTTCGTTCAATGCATTTTGCTGATCCTTATGGTTGTGAATGTTTCAATGTAGTTCAATTGGATATTAAGGTTGAGGTTGTACCCTCTGAAAAAGTAGTAGAACAACAGAGCGAGACTGGACAGAAAAGAAAGAGTGTAGGCAGTTAGTCCTAAGAAATAACTACTATGTAAACGGTGATGATAATGATATATGAGTACTCTCTAGCTCTATGAATATGAATAATATGATATGATATTATACTTACTTATCTGCCTACGCCAGCAGAAAATCGCACTATATTCAGGCTTAAGAGGGTCAGCTGTCAGCTAGGCATCAAATTTGGTGTATACTTGAATAGATAATGGCAAGACAACTGCTGACAACACATCATTAATTGTATTCGCTAATATTCAGTCGAGCGGGTCAATCGCCAAATTAATCAAATCTGGCTGGCAAAATTGAGCTCATTTTTCTACTAATCTTCACAACGGCCTCTATTGTTGACAACAATATATCCATAGACTTCGTCGGTAGAAGATCTGGGGTATAGTATAATACACAATTACTTTCTCTAATCGTCAGTCTTCCGGGCCAGCTTCTAGCATTTTATTGAGCTCCTCAATCATTTTCATTTTGCTCGACTGACACTTTATATTTGGTAGAGCACCATACCTTATACTCTTCATCGTATTGATTTACTCAAACTAATATATCAAGATGTCTTTCCTACTAGTTGGTAAAGGAGGAGGTCAAAGAAGGAACAATGCTGGACCATCAATGAATCGTAATAATAATAATACCAACGGGGGTAATAATAATACTAACAATCGTCGTCCACAATTATCATCTCATCGTCGTCCAACAAGCTCCTGGAGAAATCCTAAATCGCACAATAATAATAATGGTAATTCATTCTCACGTCAATCATACAATGCACGTAATAATAATAATGGTGGTGGTGGTATGAATACCAATGGTATGAATACTCAACATAATCAACACGGAGGTGCGACTCTTGTTTCGGATGGGGGAGGTTCTGTACAGCTCCAACGTATGGCTCCTCCTCAACAGCAGCAACGTCAGCAGCAGGTTACACCACAGCAACAGCAACAGAAGAATGTTCAGGGATTGGTTTCCATGGATGAAGGTGAGTGTTAATAATTATGTTTATTTATATTGTGTATAGTTCATTGCTTAAATTATTTGGTTGGGGGATTATGTATTGCGGAGCAAATAAGATGAGGGGATGTTGTTCTTTAATTGGGGGATTTGATTGGATTGTTTGTTTGTTATTTAGACGGTGCTTAGTTGATTGGGAGATTGTGTATTTCATTTGTTTAACCTTTCATTATTAATTCCCCAACTTTAAATTTGCTCACGTTATCCCCTCCCTTCTTTAACCCCACCACTACTACCAATACAAACCATACACAGTCTATGCTGATCTACAAATCCTTGAACAACAACGTCAAGAATCGGAACGTTTACTCCAATCGGCACGTCTTGCCCAGAAACAAAAGTTGGCAGAGCAGCAAGCTCTCGAGAGCAAGTTGTGTGAACTCAAAAGTCAGAATGGAGGCATGCGTCAGGAACTTGAACGTGCATCGAAAGAATTGGCATCACGTCATCGTGAATTACAGGATGCACAAACCAAGGCATCATCATCACGTAGAGATACGGATGAGTTCAATGGCAAACTAACACGGGTGATTGAAGTGGCACGTAAACTTGCACAGAATCAGAATATGGTTGAGAATGCCTTGATTGCCTTGAATGAGACTGAAACTCGGTTAAACTTTGCCAAGGGACAGGAGGTTAGTAAACTCCAATCGGCTACGTTACGTCGTGAGGATGCCAAGCACCGTCGTGATTTGTTACTCAAGGCTATTCAGTCTAATACCACCAAGGGACGGGAGATTGCCGAGGAGATTTCCAAGGTCCGTGCTGAGATTGGGTTGAATGAACAAGATTTAATGTCGGCACAGCAGATGGAAAGTCAGACTAAATTACGTGTGGAGACTATTGAACATGAGATGAACATGGAGAGGACACGTCATACGGATGCGATTGTGGATCTTGAAACAAAGGCTACGGAGATGGATGAGGCCAAGGTTAGCACCGTCCAGTCGATTGAGGATAAGAAGGCCATGATTGAAACCAAGAAGGCTGAGCTACGTAAGATTTGGGAGAAGTGTACTGAGCTACGTAAGTCGGAGGAACATGATGGTAAGTAGAGAAGTTGTTGGTGTATTCTGTGTGTATAAAATCATGTTTAGTTTGTAAACTACAACTCACTCACGCATCTCCTTCCATATCCCACCCACTACTCTTTAGTCTTCCCTGAACCCAAATGGGGAACGGAGCCAGCTCCTTCACTTGACGTGGCACGTGTCCGTCTTCGAGTCACTGATGAAGAGAAGGCCTTGGATGCCAAGAAGTCTGAGCTTGCATCACTAAGCAAGGATGAGTCTTCTTTGGATGCTCTCGTTGCTTCCAACACTGCCACGGCAGCTGAGAAACGTGAACGTGCTGAAGAGTTGCAGAAGGAGGCTGCCAAGACTCGTGCCGAGGAGGCTGTACGTAAGGCAGATATTGCCAAGGCCGTGGAAGATGCCGACCTTGAATGTTCAGAGGTGGACAAGTTACGTGAATCCGTCAAGGATCTAACTGCCACTCAAGAGAAGAATGCCACAGACCTCAAGCTCAAACTTGACAATGAGGAAGGAAACGTCTCAACCATGGAGGTTGAGATTTCCAGTACTCTTGAGGAGCTTGCATCGATTGAGAAGCAGACTGCCAAGCATAAGGAGAGCGAGGCTAGCAAGAAGGTGAAGACTCTTGCCGAGATTGAGGGTGCCAAACGTCTAGCAGACATCATTAGAAGGCATATGAACGTGCTCAGAAGGATGCAAATGATTTCAGTGCCCTTCCCGATGAGGAGCTTGCCACCGAGATGAAGCACTTGGATGAGACTGAGAAGGCAGCAGTTGCCGATGCCAACCGTGAGCGTGATGAGATTATTGAGATGGAACCTATTCTGGAGAAGCTCAAGCTCGACTTCAACTCCGATGTATCCTTGGAGGAACAGAAGGAGGCAGGGATGAAGTTCTTACGTCAGCACTGTCAAGACTTTATTGAGACGGCCAAGGCCGAGCGAGTCGTACGACTTGAATATGCAAAGGAGGCATATTTGAAAGAACAGAAGGCACTTCAAGAAGAAGAGATTCGTCGTGAGAATGATGCCCAGGAGGCAAGGTTTGCTGAAGAAGAACGCTTGGCTGAGGAGGCTCGTATTCGTAAAGAAGAGGAGAAGGTAAGTAGTATCTAGTTATTGGTATCATGTCAGATATCCCATCACTCACATCACATGTACACATCTATCATATATTATCACAGGAGATGGTTGCCGCCGCTAAGTTGCAAGCCCGCAAGGAGAAGGTAAGTTTATGTTGTAGCTGTTGTACAACTGATATATTAATTATCTTGTCACACATCACTCAAAACACATACCAATCTTATTATCATCAGGAGAACAAGCGTCGTGAAAAAATGGCAGAAAAATTAAGACTCAAGAAGGATGAGGAAGTTGAGGCGAAGCGTCTTCAAGAGGAGGAGGAGGTAAGAGAGTAGTATACTTTTCACATGCACATGTATACAACACATCATGTTCTCACATCTTATACTCATATACTTTCACAATACTCGCACAGAAGGAGAAACGTGAGAATGCTGTGGCAATCGCTGCTGCTAATAAAGCAGCAGAGAAAAAGGAAAAGGATGCTGCCAAGAAAGCAAGGAAGGAGAAGGCCAAGGCTGAAGCTGTAAGTGCATATGTATGTGTGTAAAGTTTGCTGTGATTTACTTTCTACTGACAATATCATCTCACATGACTTGTTGCACTACTAAAGGAGCAAAGAAAAAAGGATGAGGAAAGATTTGCTGAATCAACCAAGGTGAGAGTGTGTTGCTCGGATTGTTTGCCTAACTTTGCTTGATGGACATGTACATGATCTCATCTTATGCCTATTATACTTACAACAACACACAAACAGCGTCGTATGGAAGAAGAGGCTCGTGCTCTTGATCAACGTCGAAAGGATCGTGAAGCTCGCAGGGAACGTGAGCTTGAGAAGATGCGAGTTCGTAGTAAAGCAATGCAGGATAAGTTAATGAGCGAGGAGAGAAAGCATTCCAGCCTGAGGGCAGAAGAGGAGAAGAAGAAAAAGGAGCGTAAACTTCGTGCTGAGCGAGAGAAGAAGGAAAAGGAGGAGAAGCGTAAGCTTGAAAAGGAGAAGAAGGAAAAAGAGGACAAGCTCCGTGCCCAAGAGGAGTCCGAGGCTGTAAGTGTTTGTATGAAGTTTTCAAGGATTTACTTTCTACTCAATTATATCATCTTACATGCCTTGTTTCTCTTGTTATAATATCAACCACAGAAAAAGATCAAGGACGACGCTAAACGCCGCGAGGAGAAGCAGAAGAGGACTCGCTCATCCAAACAGGAACGTTCTTCAAAGCAGGGTCGTTCTTCCAAGCAGAGTAGTCTTCGTGCCAAGAGTGCCATTAAGAGTAAGGATGATGGCAAGAAGAAACGTTCAAAGACTACTTCTCAGTCTGTTCGGTTTGATGTAGCCGTCAAACCCAAGTTGGATATCTTCACCACCGATCGTGGCAACAAGGAGAACAAGAAGAGGAAGAGATCGTCCAAGTCATCCAAAGCCGGTTCTCAGTCCTCTGGTATTAGTACTTCCGAGGGAGCCGGAGCCGGAAGGAGGAGAAAGAAGCCTTCTGTTGGTGCTGGTAAGAGCAAAGGCAAGGCTAGTAAGCTCGCCCTGAAGAGTTTTGATGATGGTGCTGGCTTCTTGTAAGCATCACAGTTGTGTGAGAAATAGTGGTGGTTAATCAAGTCCCAAAGAGTGAGATTGGATCTTGCTCTCGATTGAATGGGCTTGTTTTGTATTTGAAAAGAAAGTAAGAGGTGTTGTTCACTCTCCTCTATGATGTACTGAATAAGTTCTATCAGTTAGATACTGTTTAATAAGAACTAGAACCAAGTTTTGTTTGGACTTCAGTTCCCTTTTGTAATATCTATATCTAGCTTGTAATAACTTATAAGTAAATTAACTGCTAAACGCAAAGATGAGTGCCCTACAAAATCTTATGTTGATCTGAAAAAGTGAAATAGACAGACCTGAAACCATGCTAGGGGTGTTCATCAACTTGTTATACACCTATACAATGCCAAACAACCACTATTGCAGCACCTGGCATCACGGGAACTTCTTTGGTACGCTTTAGAAGTGTGCTGACCGATTATTTGTGAGTGTGTGTGAATCTTGAACATTCGCGCGAGAATTTATGTGTTTGAAGAGAGAAATAGTGAATAATTTTGTACATAAACATACCTTGACTACATGATGCCATACCCCCACTTGTTGGCCAAACATTGCCTGAAAGTCGACAAGAAATCAGAATTTTTGCCCAATCTGAGGCATGAAACCTGCCTACATGTGGCTGAAAAAGTATGATGGATGGACTTACAATCATGCTGGGAGTGTTCATCAACTTGTTATACACCTATACAATGCCAAACAACCACTATTGCAGCACCTACATGATGCCATACCCCCACTTGTTGGCCAAACATTGCCTGAAAGTCGACAAGAAATCAGAATTTTTGCCCAATCTGAGGCATGAAACCTGCCTACATGTGGCTGAAAAAGTATGATGGATGGAC
>Ga0214477_100264_pt1 | contig 37317 bp, 25 predicted proteins | sample M1_20Mar14CPVII9_FD_165058 | JGI IMG/M metagenome (GOLD analysis project Ga0214477, IMG submission 165058) | Marine eukaryotic communities from Monterey Bay, California, United States - M1_20Mar14CPVII9sort6BwellC16 | ecosystem: Environmental > Aquatic > Marine > Unclassified | place: USA... | reverse complement strand
TATTTAATGCTATACAATCGGATAGTGGTAACATGAAGGAAGTCTTGCCATATCTACTTGGATTGTTGAATAAGGCAGGATTTTTAAAGTTACAACCTTGGATTGCTAGAGATGTACAACATTTTCTAATGTCGTTTGATTTACCAATGGATCAAGAATACTCGGCTATACATGTTCGAAGAGGTGACAAGTTAGAGAAGGAGGCAGCAAGATATGTTCAGCAATACTGGCGAGTAAAGGGATACAAGTACCCCTACCCAACAGACTATGTACCGTTTGAACAATACTTGAGTAAGTGGGATGGACCAGAGGTATGTGAATTGAATCAACGAGGAGTCTATAAGATTATACGGCATAATGTATACATTGCTACCGATGACCCAATAACTGTCAAGCAAGAGATTGCCGATTTGGATACAAAGCATATCAATGAGAGAACTATAATGTGGAACAATTGTCATGAATTGACCTTCTATTTTAATCCGACTGATGCTAGTGCATTTCATCTCAATGGAGAAGGAGAGAAGGGTTTCACATCGAAAGGTGAATGGGATAAGGAAGACAATTGCTTCGATAGGTATCATAGAAATATTGCAAGTGTTACTGATATGATGATACTGGCCAAGGCGAAGACCTTTATTGGTGAATACAATAGCAACTGGGGTAGAGTTATACAAGCTGTTCGAGTACGGTTGAATGACAATATGCCCATACCACCAAGTGATACAAATGAAGATGTCATGGCTAGTATTAGACAAAACAATATGATACAGTATGGCACAGAAAGTTTTACGAGAACACTTGATATGCGTATCGCTTGGGGGCCAATAGCAAATGGACTTCATTAACTTTTAGTTGTGAGACGATATACACTTTCAAATGATATATAGCAAGTGTTCTAAAGTATCTGTTTATTGCTGCTCAGCCTCTTCTTGTTCCAATGTCTCGAGCTCCTCGGCTAACTCTAACCATTCCATCTCTTTCTCTTCTACCTCCTCATTAATCTTTTGAAGCTTCTCGGTCAAGTCCGCTAATACAGTCCAACCTTCCTCGGAACTGTTGTCTATTTGACTTTGCAACTCTACTGCCTTTGCTTTGAGTTTCTCAGTTGCCGGCTCAATCTTCCCTAGTTCTCGTTTCATCTTCTTTATGGCATTCCGTCTCTCGTTTCTTTTCTGTTTGTCTTCTTTGTAATTTACCTTCTTATCACCCAATGAGTTAGATTGGGATTGATCCGAGGCATTCTCTTGTTCTACTAGACATTCGGCATAATCTGATAATGTACCTTGATAATCTTTCACCACACCATTACCCTCAAAGACGAATAGATGATCAGTTACCTTATCCGTGAATAGTCTATCGTGGCTCACAATTACTAGTACCCCCTTATAATTGTCGAGATATCCCTCGAGTGCACGAAGTGTATCCAGATCAACATCATTAGTAGGCTCATCCAAAATTAGAAAGTTTGGTCTCTGATAAGGAAGAGAAGAGTGTATATTAGCTTCTATATACTATAAGGTGTACATGGAAACGATAGAATCACAAACACATACCTTTGTGAGGACATTTAACAGCTGGAGTCTTCTTCTTTCTCCACCTGAAAGCATACTGACACGCTCATTCCATCTCGGCCTCGGAAACTGGAATGTTTTAAGCTAATATATCATATATATGGGGGTGGATATAAGATATGAGCATTTTAGTACACCATATTAAGAACAACCATATACTAAACTTACCAATTTCATTGCCTCACTGGGTGCCTCTGCCATACTCATACCAGGAGTACTAGATTCGACACGTTCTTTGACAAAGTCCAAGACCGACTGTTCTGGATTGAGGAAAGGTATTCCTGGAAGATGCGCGTTATTATAAGTAAAGAAGTGAAAGAGAGATGATTATAACTACTGTTAATGCATGTGGTTTGCAAAGACAATCATAATGGAAGTTCAAACAAAGTAGCCGGATCATCGACTTCATATTGAGTACACGAACTCGAAAGATCAACAATACTAACGCGGACTTTCCCATTTGGTCATACTTTCCAAAGACAACCGTCTCACCAGGTTCAATTGTACCCGTATCTATACTCTGATCTCCGACTAAGGCATTGATAAATGTAGACTTTTGATATTTGTACACAAGATATGTACAGGTTAGGATATGTATACGAAGATAGACATAAAGAAGAAGATACCAGCAGCTGTGATCAACTCACCTTGCCTACTCCATTTCTTCCAACAATCCCTATTCTATCTCCTTTGTTAAAATCATATGAGAAGTCATCTAGCATCTTCTTATCACCAAAGCTGAGTGACACATCTCTCAACTATTATACAAAGTAGCAAACATGATTATTAGAAAAGAAACATATCATATGTGCATCAACTCAGGGTATACACTAATCCACATAGCACACGTACCTTTAAGATATTACCCCCAAGTCTTCTCTGTCCCTCATCACTCAATTCTAACGTTGGGTCGACTATTCTCGGCTTCGTTGACTTTTCTAATTTGTAAAACGCCTCCTGGCGAGCATTCTGTTTAGTCTGTCTACCCTGTGGCTGTCGTCTCATCCACTCCAACTCCTTCTTGTATTTTCCTTTTGCAACCTTAATTGCCTGATCTTCATTCGCCAATCGTTCTTCCTTGCCTTGTAGGTATGTTGAATAACTACCACTATATTCATAGAATGATCCGCGATCTAATTCCAAAATAGAATTGCAAACTTCTTCGAGGAAGGCACGGTCATGCGTTACTGTTAATAAAGTAATCTTTCTCTTCTCGTTAATCAAATCACTTAACCATCGTATCGCTGCCAAATCTAAATGATTGGTAGGTTCATCTAATATTAGAACATCCGGTTCTTTTACTAATGCAGCAGCCAAGGCAACACGCTTCCTTTCACCACCACTTAAACTACTTAAAGGTTGATCTTCCAAATGACGAACACGTAACTTTGTTGATACTTCCTCGGCTTTTGTTAATACCGCCCATCCATTAGTGTTATCCATTTGTGTGGCCGCATTTGCAAATTCGTCAGGATTTGTATCAGCATTTAATGATGCTAATCGATATTTTCGTACTGTTTCGTATACTGCATTGATTGAGTTGCTACTACCTCCTCCACTATTGTTACTGTTGATTTCGGTAACACCCAATAAAGCATCGCTAACTCGTATATCAGATGGAGATGGTGGTTCTTGTTCTACAAAGGCAACTGTAACATCCTTTGGACATTCTACTTCACCTGAATAGGGGACATTATCACGTGCTTTACCGGAAGAATTGCCACATGCTTCTGCTAGTATACGTAGAAATGTTGATTTACCACATCTGCATTGTTTCGATTGAGAGAGTTACATAACATAAGAATAGAGTATAGTTAGAATAGATCTGCAAACTAACAAAAGAAGAAGAAGACGTACCCATTCCGTCCAACTAGACCAACACGTCCACCACGAGGTAAGTTATATGTAGCCGATTGTAATTGATATGTATCTCCACCGTCGAATGTGCATGTTAATTCACGAGCTGTTATTGCTGGTCTATAAAGTAGTAGAAAGTATAAGAATTGTGCACATCATGTGAGCAAAAAGATGATCACTACAAACAAAGACCAGAATACAAACCATAATGCAAATCGCATATATAGATATATGTTACAAGATATAAAACTTACGGTCCAGAGAGAGTAACAGATGTAGTCTCGACATCACCCTCAACAACTGATGATTGCAAAGAACTTCTTGATGCTCTCGATAATAGAGTTGTTGATAGCTCATTTCTCGCACTACTCCTCGCTGTCTGCCGCGGTAATTTTGCAATTTGAAAACATAACACTCTATCATGCAATAGTGACAGTGCTATTATTATGGTTGCGATTGATATCATTATCATCATAGAACTATAACAATCAAATGACGCACATAGTTATCAAAGAGGTGTTTCTAGCAGTATCCAAAAAAAAGTTTTCAACAAATGAAAACAGCAATTACCCTTGTAGCAAAGCTGGTACTATTATGGCATTGTGGCTCTCCAATAAAAGATTCGACAATCGTGGTGTTGTTGTGCAGGAGTATTATATACCGGCGGCGACATTGTTATCCAACACATTAGAACGCAATAGGTACTCAACAAAAAAAATAGAATGTTGAAAATTTTGAGCAATATATCAATGCATACTGTATGCAAGTCTAGAGATATATCATAATATACGTCGTATACAATATATTTGGGATTGGTTAAATTAGTATATATAAATATGAGTACCCCCAATAATGATCATAATGGCAGCGGCGAGGAAATGACTTCGAATAAAAAAGAGTGTACATCATGTGAGCAAAACAACAATAATGTCGAAAACATTACTGAGGGTATCAATAATGTAAATGTAACCGCAACTGATGTGTGTGCAGCATGCGGCAAAGAAAGGGACAATTTAAAGGCATGTACAGCATGTCATATGGTTAAATATTGCAATAGGGACTGTCAGATATCCCACCGTAAGCAACACAAGAAGGAATGTAATAAACGAGCTACAGAGATTTATGATGAGAAATTATTCAAAGAGGTAGAGCCTGACGAGTGTCCACTCTGCATGTTACCCATACTATCTGCTGATCAAACGACTGTTCATTCATGCTGTGGAAAGCGCATATGTGATGGTTGTATTTTTGCAATGGTAAAGAGTGGAGGAAAAGACTTATGTCCTTTCTGTAGGAAGCCACCACCAGACACAGACGAAGAGGAATTAGAAAGAACAAAGAAGCTAATTGATAAGGGTAATGCGGAGGCATGTTTCTTACTTGCAGCGTATTATACAACTGGAAGTCGGGGATTACCACGAGACAATCGAAAGGCAAATGAGTTATTTCTTAAGGCAGGGAAATTTGGTAGTGCTGGGGCATACTACAACTTGGGTAATTACTATAGAGATGGAGAAGGTGTGGAAGTAGATAAGAAGAAAGCTAAATATTACTTTGAGCTTGCAGCTATGAGTGGATATGTGCCAGCAAGACATAATCTTGCTTGCTTAGAGGTGCATATTGGCAATGAACGCCGGGCATTAAAGCACTGGATTATTGCAGCAAGAGCTGGGGATGAGAAGTCTTTAAATGCAGTGAAGACAGGATTTATGAAGGGGTTGGTTACAAAAGAGCAATATGCAAGTGCTTTACGAGCGTGTCATGAGCGGCAAAAGGAATTGAAGAATGAAGAGAGGGACATGGCGGCTTTAGTCAGAGGATTGAGGAATGATCAAGCGTAAATGAATCTCTAAAACCTGTTACTGTTATTTAAAGACTATCTTTAGTCAATAATATGATATACCTACCAATATTCGCCAACCACTCTCTTCAATCCGCCGTTGCCAAAGTGCAGTTATCATCCAGTAGTATCCAAAACAGAGTTTTCAACAATTGAAAACTAATCTCTTCACTCACTTCTTCACTTTTGCAGTGCCAAAGTTGACGTCCTTCACTTTTGCAGTGCCAAAGTTGACGTCAGATTAAAATATAACATACCAATATACCGACGGTCGTATCAGGATAGTGCATGTTATTTGGTGCTGCTGTTGTTATGTTGTATAGGTATCATACTGGCGGCGTATAAAAGTATACTCAACAAAATAAAAAGTTGAAAATTTTGAACAACATATGCATATCACCAAAACCATATTGCACGCTACAGATTATTAACAAATATACAATAGACGTCGTAATATCTTTGGGATTGGCATATAGAAATGAGTATAATTGATGATAATAATGGCCAGCAATGTGTTGGCGGCGAGGAAACATCGAATACAAAAGTGAACACACCATGTGCACAAAATAATATCGATACAATTACCGAGGGTATCGACAGTGCAGCTATACTGGATGATACGTCTACGTGTGCTAACTGTGGCAAGAAGGGAATTACTGATAATATGAATACATGCAACAAATGTAAGGAGGTCAAATATTGCAATGCGGCATGTAAAAAGAAACACCGATCAAAACATAAGAAGGCATGTGAGAGAAGAGTGGCCGAGTTGCATGAAGAGGCATTATTCAAAGAGGTTGAGCCTCAGGAGTGTCCAATCTGTCTACTACCTATGCCAATTAGAGGGGAGCACACTACAACTGAATCATGCTGTGGAAAGCGTATATGTAATGGTTGTATCCATGCGATGAAAGAGAGCGAAGGAAAAGACATATGTGCATTTTGTAGGACGCCGACACCATACACTGATGCGGAGGAAATAGAAAGAGCTAAGAAACTAATTGGTAAGGGTAATGCGGAGGCATGTTACTTACTCGCAGGATATTATGATCAGGGAATAAGAGGAGTACCACAAGATCATCAAAAGGCGAATGAGTTATTTCTAAAGGCGGGAGAACTTGGATCTGCTGGGGCATATTTCAACTTGGGTGTTGTACATGACAATGGGAATGGAGTGCAAGTGGATAAGAAGAAAGGTCAATATTACTATGAGCTTGCAGCTATGATGGGACATGTATCAGCAAGGCATAATCTTGGCTGTAATGAGGGACAGGCCGGCAACTACCACCGAGCAATGAAGCACATGATGATTGCAGCTAAGGCTGGTCATGAGGGATCTTTGAAAAATGTTAAGGAAGGCTTTAGGAAAAGAATCGTCACAAAAGATGAATATGCAAGTACTCTTCGGGCGTATCATGAGCGGCATAAGGAAATGAAGAGTTCCGAGAGGGACAAAGCTGTATTTCTTAAGATGGCGGGTGTCTGGTAGGATGTGGTAGGACAAACCCATACCCGCATTGCCACAATAGAATCGTCATAATAAAGTATTGTAGAGAATGAAAGAGAAGGCACATAACAAGTAATTATTGACAATCAGTTTTCATGTAAATAAACTCTGTAAACGTTTGATCGCCAACTCTCCTCTTGATCTTTGTTGTCCGTCCACTCCACTTAGGTGTACTAAGAGGAAAGAACTGACGTCGTTTAATATATCTTTTGTGTAGTAGTACATATTCAGTGTTGTGTAGGGATATACCGGTGGCGGCGGTAGTACAACACTTACTAACTCAACAATAAAAGTTGAAAATTTTGAGCACATCATGTGCACAAATTTCAATATATCATTAAGATTGGTATACGATATATATTACATTTCGTAGGCAGAGAATATTACTCTTAGATCTCAGTTGTTAAGTTCATTTGATCGGTTTAGACTATATCGATACTGCATAGGTATATAACAATTTTTTGAGCATATCATAATATGCACAAAAATTAATGATGGAATCGACGACTATTGATAAGTGTGCTGCTTGCGGCAAAGTGGTCTGAAGTTCTGCAATGGATGTAAATTAGTCAAATATTGTAGTAGAGATTGTCAAGCAACCCACCGTCCGCGACACAAGAAGGCATGTAAAAAACGAGCAGCAGAGATTTATGATGAAAAGTTACTTCTTTGAGCATGAGGAGTGTCCAATCTGCCTACTTAGTTACTTCCCATGCCTATTAGAGAGGATGACACTACCGTTGATCATGCTGTGGAAAACGAATCTGTCAAGGTTGTACATATGCAATGGACATGAGTGAAGGAAAAGCTTTATGTGCATTTTGTAGAACGCCGCTACCAAATACAGACGAAGAGCATATTAAACGAATAAAGAAACTAATGGATAAGGGTAATGCTGAGGCGTTCCAGTTGCTTGCTGGTGGTTATGCTAATGGGACAATCGGTATGGAACAAGACTATCAAAAGTGTAATGAGTTAAATCGTCAAGCTGGTGAGCTTGGAAGTGCGGCGGGTTATTACAACCTGGGCCAGGCATTTAGAAGGGGGATAGGCGTAGAAGCTGATACGAAGAGGCTAAACACTACTGGGAACTTGCAGCAATGAAGGGGAGTATATATGCAAGGCATAACGTTGGTGGTTTGGAGGCAGAGGCTGGTAATAATGAACGGGCTATGAAACATCTCATACTTTCAGCAAGAGCGGGATACGAAGAATCTTTGGATGGCATTAAGCAAGGGTATAGGCTTGGCTTGGTGTCGAAACATGATTATGCAGATGTTCTGCGTGCCTATCAAAAGAGTCAAGATGAAATGAAGAGTAAGGAGAGAGACATAGCAGCTAGTGAGGTGTAGGATTGATCTGAGCTAATTAGAAGCAGGTGCTTGTGGTCGGACCTAGACTAGATGACTGTTGAGCTTGTATACTTAGACACATATGTTGTTGTGTTGTGTAATAGAGGAGCGAACAAATTTTCTTAATCTTTGCTTCTATTATACGCGTTTCATATATCTAATAATTATTGTTGCTAAACTATCTATTCATCAACCGCACTATATCAACACATCATAATTCTTCATGCAAGAGAAATGGAAGTATATGACCAATAACTACATCTGCTCCACAGTTGTATCGGCACACTCTCCTCGAGAGTGATGTTGATGCTCCTTCATTATCAACCTTAATCTTCCATACTGTAAGTTCCAACACCGGTACTACCTCCATTAAAACTTCATAATCATGCTCATATATGTCCAGATTGGCACGTATACGAGGCAAGCAGTCTCTCCTCATATCTAAACTACATGCATGATCAGGAATAGCATCAATCTGATCATAGATACGCGTCATCCTTTTCAATCCTATTCGGTCTATTCTTGATGATACGACTCGTTGGAGGATGAATTTAAAAACTTCTGCCGAAACACTAGCCATAGAAGCAATCTCATTGATTAGACACTCCCACTTAATAATCTTTTGGTCGGGGAAGTAAGTGTCTTGGATATCAAACAGTGTGTGAAGAACCCGAGTGGAGCGAGCAGTAGATAGTGTCATGATCATACCATACCAATCTAATTCATAATCGGGATGCTTTGATCTGTAACTTTCTGCTAAGAATGATAATATGTGCGTCGGTGCTGATCCCCATATGGCGTAAAGTATCGGCTCGGCACCAAACTTATCTTTAGTGATGAGATTCAGTGGATATTTTTCAATAATGACTCGGTATAACTCGAGGCTTTGTCTCTTTGAGCATGCCAATATGTGTAGAGGAGTCATACCTAACCAATCAATCCCTAACAACCCTTGATAAGTGGCACTTAATACTCTACTTCTCCTCTTTTGATTCATCGCCTTATCGAGCCGTCTAAGTACCGTCTCCAATGGATAATATGATTGGTAATATAATAACTCATGTATTGGTAGGCTATCGAATCGATTCATTATTGCCTTCCTGATTGGTTGTAGTTTGAATTGTGCTGGCATTGAATCATACACTTCTCTCAACCCTCTGCAATGAGTGAATAAGAAGGTGTCATAAGTATGTGCCCAATCTTCAGTTGTGTCCTCTCCCGATGTCAATATTGCATTGGACGGGAAGGCTATATTCCGTAACGAGGAACAACTGTCGAAACAAGTGATATCAACATGAGTTACATTCTCTGGTATCTCGACACTAAACAGAAACGAATTACTATCAAACCCTCTCCGTGGTAGATGTTTGACCAATGATGGTATTCTAACGTTTGTAAGATGACGACAATCCGTGAAACATCCTTCACCAATACTATTTATACTATCTGGTAAATCGATGCTTGATATCTTTGTATTGAGAAATGACCATTCTCCAACGCTCTTTACAGTTGATGGGATGTTGACATGTTCTAATGCCCGGCATGAAGAGAAGGCACGATAGCTTATCTCTTCTATACCCTGACTTAACACTACCTCAGTTAAATTTGGACAACCTTCATATGCACACATACCAATGATAGTTACAGATGATGGTACGTGTAGTTTTCGAATGGATTCGGTAAAAGAGAATCCACAGGAATGTACAACTATTGGGGGTATCTTTGAATAACTTTCCTTCTTACGTCCTCGGCACTGCCGAGTAAATGATTTCAACTTGCTTTTGTACATGAATATTGATTGGTAGATTGTATCTCTCTTGGTTAACTTCTTGTAACTTCTCTCCTCTTCGCCATCTATAATAGAGGGAGATGAATCCACAGTCTCGTTATTGGCCGCTGCTTCTACCCCAATCTGTGCATTAGGCCGCTGTGGCTCTTCTTCGTTGGTGGCTGTAGATAATTCTACATCTTCTATGCCTTCTTCTTGGGCTACTGCAGATGATTCTATGCTCCCCGAGACATCAGATGCATCTGCCTGCTGCTTGAGATATTTACTGATAAAAGCATACTTGTTTTCTTCAATCGAATCATCAAAGTCTGATACAACAACACTACCCTCCTCTTCTCCATTATCTAGTACATTAATAACTGCAAACTCACCATCTCCCCAAGGAGATTGACATCTATGTTTCATACTTGAAACTAAGTTTTCCCAATTAGTTGGTGATGGACTTGATAGGAATTTGTTTAATGCTGACGTTTGAATGTTACCACTTGGTGATGATATACATTCTTGGTCAATACTACCATCTGCGCTATCACAGCTCTTTGTTAATTCACCACTATTATGACTATCTTCTTCTATCCCATCTTCTTCTATCCCATCTTGGTCAAGTTGCTGTAGTTTATCTGTATTCTGTTGTATCTGATAAGCAACTTTATAACTAGTAACCAAATCTTTATTCTCAATTTGACATATTATATCATCCAATGCTTCAGTTATAATTGCTGTTGTTGATTCGTTAGAGCTACTTGATATACTGCTGCTGCTGTCGTTGCTTGAGAGACTAACTCTGCGTATTAATCTCATCTCGTTATTCTTTGTTTCACAGCCTTTTGATTCTTCTGTGACAGTCTCGGCATCTAATCTCAAACTATCATTATCATCAGCAACATCAGCAACAATGACAGAGGGCTTCACGCCATGTATAATATTGGTAATTGTACCCGGTGAGCTTAATGACATCATTTGCATATTGCTGGACAATACATCAATATCATTATTCGAAGAAGATGACGCGTTATTGTTGTTGCTGTTGGGAGAAATGAGATTATGTAACGACTCGTCATTATTATTATTATTATTATTATTATTGAGGAGCCATTTACCGCTTGAGATTTGTTTTTTCCACGGCATTATATCTTTGATATACTAGTATTGCTATGACTATATCATTCTACTATACGGCTGTATTGATTTGATGTATTGTAAAAGCATCAAGAGGGCTCAAACTTCTTCTTTTTTCTATTGCAAACTGAAATTTGCAAATTTGCATTGCAAATAATTGACATTTAGCTGTTTTGCTGATATCAAGCACCATATCATATCAGTTGCCTATATGATGTGAGGAACTCTGAGGTTTGCTTCTTGATTCGGCCTCGCCGCTTGTTAGTTGAAGTAGGATTTTGTTCTCTCTCATCGTTCGATCGCCAACTCACTTTATTAGGTGGAGCGACAGCGGAACTAACCCTAACCTATGTACTGATGAGGATTGTCTCTTGATACACTACCGAGCATGTCTATCGTTAGTGTGTAGTAGTAGTATAGTATTGTTATGGGCACCGGTGGCATTACCTACAAAAAGTTATAACCAATAAATACACAAAAATTAAATTTGTGAACACATCATATGCGCACAAAAATAAAAACTGAATATCGATATTTATTGGTATTGCAATAGTATACACAGTTCTACACGAAAGTATTGTTCATTAGATCAGTTTCTACTAAATCTTTATTTGATCGGTAGCAGTAGTTTGTTGGTACACAGTAGTGTTATTATATTCTATCTCTCCTACGCTCCACATAAAACCAAAGAGTATTTATGTCGTCTGTGGCTATTGATAAGTGTGCCGCATGCGGTAAAGAAGGGGACGATTTAAAGGCATGTACGGCATGTCATATGGTTAAATATTGCAATAGAGATTGTCAAATATCCCACCGTAAGCAGCATAAAAAGGAATGTAAAAAACGAGCGGCTGAATTATATGATGAGAAGTTATTCAAAGAGGTTGAACCTGAAGAGTGTCCTATCTGCATGTTACCCCTACCATCTGCTGGTCAAACGACTGGTCGAACAACTATTGAATCTTGCTGTGGGAAGCGTATCTGCAACGGTTGCATTTATGCAATGGAGATGAGTGAAGGAAAAGATTTATGTGCATTCTGTCGGACACCTTATGCATTTTCTACCAAAGAGGAAATAAAAAGAATAAAGAAGCTGATGGATAAAGGTAATTCCAGAGCATTCAATACTCTAGGATTTGCGTATAAAAGAGGGGACTATGGTTTACCGCAAGACACCGAAAAGGCTAACGAGTTATATCTCAAGGCAGGAGAGCTTGGATGTGCAGTAGCGTATTACAATTTGGGCAATTCGTATAAAGATGGTACGGGTGTGGAAGTGGATATGAAGAAATGTAAACATTATTGGGAGCTAGCAGCTATGAAGGGGTGTGTGACTGCAAGACATAATCTTGGTTGCTCAGAGGGTGCCGCTGGTAACGAGCGTCGTGCAATGAAACACTTTATGATTGCGGCAAGGGCTGGAGAGAAGTCTTCTTTGAATATGGTCAAGAAAGGATATATAGAAGGTCTGGTAACAAAAGATGAATATGCTAATACTCTGCGTGCCTATCAAAAGATTCAGGATGAAATGAAGAGTGACGAGAGGGACAAAGCTGCTAGTGAGATGCGAGATTGAATGTCGATACAATTGTGGAGCAGCAGATATAGGTGCAAAATATTAAATTAAGACTTTTTTAAATAGAGGCTATCAGCCATATCTATTCTTCATCATTCTCTTCTGCCTTAGCTGCATCTAGTCTAGAAATAGAAACTAGTCTTTCTAATAACTCCTTTCTTAAAATGGTTAAGTTTTGAGGGACTAAGTAAGTAAAACATAGATTACTATCGTCGGCCAAAATCAGATGCTGCAGCTTTGTCCCTCGCTTCACTTTTCATATCATCAAAACTCTTTTGATAGGCACGTAGGACATTTGCATACTCATTTTTCGTTATCATTCCTTTTTTAAACATAACCGTAACATTGCCCATAGATTGATCGTCCCCCGCTCTTGCTGCAAGTATAAAGTGTTTCGTTGCTCTTTCGTACTTACCAGAATGTCCCTCTAAGCAGGCAAGGTTATGCCTTGCTGATAAATCCCCACCCATAGCCGCTAGTTCCCAGTAGTACTTAGCTTTCTTCATATCTCTTCCCCTCCCTTGATCATATGCCTGACCCAAGTTGTAATATGCCTCGGCACATCCAAGCTCACCTGCCTTGAGTAATAACTGGTTTGATTTTTCTAAGTCTACTGGCATACCCATAATTCCCTGAGCATAATCTCCTGCTTTCATATAATGTGCACCTGCATTACCTCTATCCATTAATTTCTTGATTCTTCCTATTTGTTCGTCAATTGATGTGGTCTCAGGCGACCTACAGAATGCACATAGATCTTTTCCTTCACTCATTTCCATTGCATAAATACAACCGTTACAGATAACCTTTCCGCAGCATGAATAAAAAATTGATTGGCTCGCATCTAGTGGAATAGGTAAGAGGCAGATAGGGCACTCCTCACGCTCTACTTCTTTGAATAAAGCTTTGTCGTGCAACTCTGCAACTCTTCTTTCACATGCCTTTTTATGCTTTGTTCGATGTTTCTTCTTGCATGCCGCATTGCAATACTTCACCATTTTACATTTGTTGCATGTATTCATATCGTTACTATTACCCTCCTTACCGCAACTAGCACACGTAGACATATCATCCAACACAGCTAAACTATCGATATCTTCAGTAATGTTATTGACATTAATTTGCTCACATGATATGCACTCTTTTTTGTTTGATGCTATTTCCCCACTATCACTACATTGCTTATCATTATCGGGGGTACTCATGTTTTATATATACCAACCCCAGATAATGATACGACGTCTATTCTGTAAGTTCTGTGCTAATACTATAGTCTACTCTGCATTGAGCTAAAAGTATAGTGCATGTGATGTGTTCTTTCTTCTGACGACTTTGTTGTTTTGTATTCGATATATGATACACCCTATTCAACCAATCTAATATTCGGCGTATATAATTGTGATATATATCTAGAGTTGCAGTGTTGATACATTGATGTGCCAAAATTTTCAACTTTTTCTTTTGTTATGTTTTGGTGGTTATTAGGAATTCCGCCGCCAGTAAACCCCTCTAGAACAACACTAATAATATGTACGTGGTACGACCGTCGATATATCTTTAATCTATCGAGCACAGAGGAGTTATGGTGTTCGGCGCCACAATTAGAGCTAAAATCGTTTGATCGCTATTAATATCCCCCTCTGCCTCACTCCGATCAAGGTCCTCAATAAGGCAACAAGGAAGTGTACTACTTGTCTCTCTCAACGCGTAAACAGTAGCCGGGCATATCTATAGTGGGGCGTAGTAGCAGTTATTGTGTTATTTTAGGGGATACGGCGGCACCTACAGAAACATACACTACACAAAATAAAATTTTGTGAACACATCATATCACAAAAACTAAAATCGATATTGGTATTGCATAATAGGGCAGTTCAATTGATAGTATTGTTCATTCGATCAGTTTCTAAAGCTATATATTGATTGGTAGTAGCAGTAGTGGCGTTTCATCATATTCAATCCCTACGCTTAGCAAGAGATACGATTTTACATATACCAGCAAAATTATTATAAACTATGTCATCTGCAACTATTGATAAATGTGCTGCTTGTGGTAAAGAAGGAGATAGTTTAAAGGCATGCACAGCATGTCAGATGGTTAAATATTGCAATCGAGATTGTCAGATGTCACACCATAAACAGCATAAGAAGGAGTGTAAAAAGAGAGCTGCTGAATTGTATGATGAAAAGTTGTTCAGGGAAGTAGAGCCTGATGAGTGCCCAATTTGTTTTCAGCCTTTGCCACTTGATGCGCGTCAAACTGGTTTTCATCCATGCTGCGGGAAGCGAATCTGCGGAGGTTGTGTTTATGCAATGCTTAAGAGTGAAGGAGGATCAAAACAACTTTGTGCATATTGTCGAACTCCAGCAGCAGATGATGATGAAGAGAGTATCGAAAGAATAAAGAAGCTCATGGCATCTGGAAATGCATATGCATACTATAATCATGCTGGTGGTTATATGAATATCAATAGAGAATGGGGATTACCGCAAGATTATCAAAGGGCCAATGAGCTTTTGCTTAAGGCGGGAGAGCTCGGATGTGCCGAAGCATATAGCAACTTGGCTAAATCTTATTTTGAAGGATTGGGTGTGGAAGTAAATAAGAAGAAGGCAAAACATTACTATGAGCTTTCGGCAATGATGGGGAGTGTAGCGGGGAGGTTTAATTGTGGCTTCATAGAGTTTGAGGCCGGAAACGAAGATCGTGCAGTGAAGCACTTTATAATGGCAGCAAAGGCTGGGCGTGATGATGCTTTGGACTTTTGTAAGGCAGGATATAGGGACGGAGCCATCACGAAAGATGAGTATGCAAGTACTTTACGAGCATATCATGAGAGGCAAACAGAAATGAAGAGTGAAATGAGAGACAAAGCTGCGGCATCTAATTTCGCCACATAGTCGTAGATATGGCTGAGCATCTATTAAAGTCTTAATTTAATATTTTGCACCTACATCTGCTGCTCCACAATTGTATCTACATTCAATCTACGACTCTTTGAATATGGTTAAAAAAGGGTTCAAAGTGGACTGGTAACAAAAGAAGAATATGCCAATACTCTGCGTGCCTACCAAAAGATTCAAGATGAAATTAAGAGTGATGAGAGGGACATAGTTGCAGAAGCAGCTAAATTTTAAGCAGCTGCATATACCAGGTAGATGCAAGATTGGACATCGATACAATTGTGTAGTAGTAGTTAAGTTTTGCACCAAACGAATATTAAATTAAGACTTTTAATAGAGGCTCCGCCATATCTATTCTTCTTCATCATCTTCGTCATCCTCTTTTACCTTCGCGGAATCTAGTCTAGCAACTAGCATCTCTTTAGATCCATCGACATTCAGCCCTAATCTACCAAGTTCCTCTCTTAATTCACACACAGATAACGACTTTGATGGTTTTCCATAACGTTTGTCCTTGTATAAAGTAGTATTATATACAGCCGTCATTACTTCTTCCATAAGTCTTGGGCATTGTTTCAAATTAGCGTATGCTTGAGTCTTCAGCACTTCACCATAACGTGCAACGAAGTAGCTCAATGCGAACTCTTTAAGCAGTGGACAAGTTTTCGCATCAGCAAACTGAACCCACTCAGCCACATTTTCAACATTGATTTTCTCTTCTCCCCCACAGTTGTGGACCAATACTGCCTCTGTTTTTAGCTTTAGACCAACCACATCATAACGGTTGCATGCATCAATAATCTCCTTACCATTTCCATGTTTCAGGACGAAATTATTTCCTGTCAGAACATTATAACAATTCCCACCATAAATATAGAGTAGTATGCATCGAAATACTTTTGGCTTTGTGTCCTTTATGTGAATTGGAGACTCTCTGCTTGATCCACCGGTGCATAATGTAGCTAATACTGATGAGTTTGCTTTCAAAATCAACTTATGGGCACCAATAATCTCACCTCCCACATTAAAGAATACATCCTTATCCTCTTCACAATCCAACAACTTGAGCATATTTCCTTTAAATGGATTATTTGGAAGAAAACTTTTTCTCTTTGGTTCCTGGTATTGAACAATAGCATCTAAGATGAGTGCACCGTCGATGAGCATCTCTTTCAAAGCCGACCATTTTACAAAGTCATCAAACTCAACATATGAACCTTTAGATGAATCGTATACTTTTGATGTTATGTCGTATTCATACACAGCATCACCCAATTGATTCCTAACAACTAATGTAACCTTGGCAGTTACAAGGCGTTCTACGCCTTCTGGCTGACCATGGGAAGGGGTAAGAGCAAAATATCCTGTCACGATGTCGGTTCCAATAGTAATACCACCCGGTCTCTCCTCTAGTGGAGAGGGTTGGAGCTGAAGCTGCCACATCGCACCTCGTCCATCGACTTCATTTTGACAATCATCTACCCAATCATCATACTCTTCCTCTTTCTTGAATTTGAAGCACGCCACAGAAACCGGAGATGAAGACATGATATATCTAATATATTTTCTTCTATATACGACAGTATACGAGCTTTATTATTGCAATAGACCAATCGATATTATCTGAGCAGATATTTTGTGCATATGATGTGATCAAAATAATTTTGTAACTTATATTGTATGAGATCGACGACAACGTCTATCGCGTATCAACAATCAGTTGATTAACCAATACTAAACGACCAGTAGCTCGAGTAAGAGAACACACTCTAGCAAACCAAGTGATGAAGGAGAAGAGAGGAGTGATGCTAGAGAATAATGGCGATGCAACGTTTTAGGGTTGATAAAAAGTTGTGTTGCTCTAAGGTAGATAATGATGATAGCTGTAGACGAAGAGATATCATTATCCGTGGCAAATATTAAATACAGAGAGACATAGATGTGTCAATACCCTTGATACCTTTGGTTCAAGGCAAGCGTAGAATTTGCAGCAATATCAAAACAACTAAGCTATCAAGTAACTCCGAAAATTATAAAAATGCAAATTACAAGCCTCCGTAATCTCCAACAACAACAACAGTTGAACCCACCAACAAATCCACCATCCACAACAGAAATACAACAAGATGATGCATGGGATGCTAATTTAGTTGAAGCAGATGATGACTACGATGTCTACAACAATAATAACTTAAATAAGAATAATATGATAGATACTACCGATGATGTATTTAAAAATTATTATAATGGTAATGATGAATTAAGTTTATTGCATAATATTGGATTGATTGTATTAATTGGTGGATTATTGTTTATGGTTAAACGTAGATTTAGTAGTGGTGATGGTAGATGGAATGATACTATACCGAATAGAAGACGAAGTGCCATGTTTTGAGAGGGGCTGATGTGTGTAGGGTTTAGAAGTTGGTATGTATGCTATTGTCACTGCAAGGTATGTAACTGTTGGTACGCATTCATATAAAGGCAAAGATTGCATGAGTGTATGGTAGCATAAGATTGCATGATGTTATCAGCTGTTGGTGGCTACTCTCTCACATAATTGGCTAATTGGGGTGGAAAAGAGTGAATATTGTGTGATGACATACTTATGTGTTCTTTGGAATATGCTCTAATATGCTCCCCTTTGATAGATTACAAGATGACAAAAGCATTAGAGGATTTTTATTGCAATTGAAGAAAGGGAAGGGCTCTATTGCAAGTATCGCAAACTGCAGTATCATTACTTTACATTGAATCAACATATAAACTCCTACATATACACGTCATGAATGTAGCCATCGTACACGGTATCTCAACAACACCAACTCACTCCTCAACGTCAGAAGTGTGAACTTGATATAGTACAAATAAACCAATTACAAAGATCATCACGGTGGCTACACATACAACTGGTAGAAGGAAGGGTGAAGACTTGGCTACTTGATCGGCATCTTGGATACGTTTCTGTGCTTCTTTGAGAGGATGTTCATCTATGCTATAGTATTGACCGGCCTCTGTTAGTGAAGATGTATTATCGGGTAGTGAACATTGTGTATCTTGTGTTAATATAACTGCCGTGGACGGAGATACTTGTATCAAATGATTGGGTAGCCTATCTTGAACGGTTACATTTGTACGGTATATGTTAGGCAAGGCGGCTTCTATATCTTGAGGAGGGTGTTGAGTATAAACACGATGAGCGTGATGGTTGCAACTGAAGATGTGATTGGTCTGAACTCTCATAATCTGTGGAGGCGATGTTATTCTTTGCTGTATATCATCCTTTGTCTCAATTGATGAGGGGGCGTCACTTCTTGATTCATCGTACATCATGGTTTAGTCTATGGCAGTGATAAGGTACTATGTAGTCTATTGCAATAGTAGAGTTATAGGCCAACAGTGTTTCAAAACAAATATAGTTCTATCTAGTTATTTACAGTTCTATTTCCCACGCTAAGACTCAACTGAATTAAACTCCCATGATAGGAGTGACATAGTGACATGATTGACCATTCAAATCAAATCTAAAACATGACACATCATTGGTATCCTCCTCTTCTCCACTTACTAATCATTAGTATGCCGTACTGCATCCTCGTTCGAATCCCTTAGCTATCACATCATTACCAACATTAATATCGGCAATCTGAAGTAGCTCTTGTATAGTAGCGGCCTTGTAACATGATTCCAACTTGGCAGCTAAACGTTCGGATGATTCTTCTGTACTCTCATCATCATTGTTTACTACGAACTCCTTGGAGAGTTGATCAAACACAGCATATAATGTAATCATGGGACGTAATGCCTTGCCATACTCTTCAATCATTGTAGTTCTGTTCATTGCTGCTTCGTCATCTTCAGACCATTCAAGATATGATCTTGCCTTCTCAACATTCTTATTACGGCCGGTAGAGATGCCTCTTGAGGTAACACATCCACTATCCGTCAGGCCAAGTGAGTGTCTTCTACCAGCACAGCGGACTAAACCAGCAAGGAACGTATCTTTATAAGTCTCCCACTGTCTTGTAGGAGAGGGTGTTTGCTTCGTTTCCTTGGAGCCGCTAAGATCATGGGTCTTCTTGGCACTACCACTTGCTGACTTTGTGTCGTCCATATTGTAAAACAGGATGGAAAGTAGAGCACTCATTGGTGCAGCATCAGCCACGCCCTTCTCCAACTTCTTGGATCTAGTACCAGTCCTATCAAAGCTCACATCATCCACGATATCCTCGGCCACAATAAAGCCTGCACTTAGATTCCGTGCATGTCTACTAACTTCTATACTCTCATCATGTTCGGCATTCTGTGCAAACATATCCACTGAGTAGAGTTGGTATAAAAGCAACAAGAAGTTAGATGATGACGAGCCGCCACCACAGTCCACACTTAGTGACTCTCCATATGCCATACGTAGAAGGAGGAAGCGCATGTCATGTAGACAGCCCCACAGGTTGGACTTCTGTCTGACACCCAACGTATTAGTTACAATGGCATTGTATTCGGCCAGTGCCGTTTCAACATTGAGGAGTGATACTGTAGAGGCCTTGGATGAGACGAGAGGCAGGATGACATTACATGTTACTCTTGAGTTACGGAGACTAGCACCCTCCCACTCCGACTTGGGTGCCTTGGGATGATTCCGATCGGCAGTCTTGGCTCGTTTGTGACACGAGCAGTGAATGGCATTGCCTGCTGATACAGTCGTAATGTAATAATTTGACCTACTATTGCCACTACCAGACGAAGAAGACGATGCACTCATAGCGTTTAGGGCGTGAGATGATCCTTCCAGTGCATTAGTAGCACTTCTTGCCTTGGTGAACAAGGCCTTCATATCAGCATTACCTGTTAATGAACTAGGCAGGATCGTGGGAAGGGACAGTAACATCATACATCCATCAATATCGCCCTTGTTACCACCTTGATTCGATGGGATTGTAACCTTCTTGAGGTATGCATACAGGCCGAGTAGCTCAGATGGTTGAAGCGTCCGTCCTTCTTGACTGTTGATGGTTGATGAGGAAAGAACACAAGATGTGAGCAAGACGACCTCTTCTACTCTGTATACACAAAACAAGACATATCATACACTTACCATACAGCACAAGTAACACCAGCCTCGTCGTCCATGGCCTCCATCTCCGCCATCCAGGCAGGTACCTCCTTGGGTTTTGCTGCTGCAGTTTCCTTGGCTTTGGCAGCCCTTGTTGTACGTGTCTGAGAAGTAGAGGCTGCTGCAGAGGAGGATGAGAAGGCATTGAATAGACCTCCAAACATTGAGGCAGACTCTTGTCCTTGTCCGGCGGCGGCAGTAGAAGAACCAGTTGAACCAGCTGATAATCTCATGCCTGACAGGGCCTTGTTCCTTCTCTCTTCTGCAAGCTCACGCTTACGGTCACGTAACTGTTTACGAATGGCATTAATCTTTTCAGTGCTCAGCTCATTATCTTCCTTGAGTGCATCTAAGAATGTCTCGGCAAGTATACCATCAGGATTAGTAATACCAGATGCAGTATTATCCGAGGTACTTTCTATCCAATGACATAGAGTGAGGAGATTCAATCCGTCTTCTTGACTACTTTCATCCTTCATCATGTCTTCTCCGGCCTGATCTTCATGATCATTGATGCCAACAAGAAGCAGCTGTGTGGCATCATGTCCGCCACATAATCCCGTCAATATCTTAAAGGCGGCAGCTATACCTGGCCTATCGAAGTAAGTTCGCCACTCTTCCCTCAATTCCGAACTCTTCTTCTCACTCAACTTCTTACATGACTTGGAGTAGAGGGCTGGTGACCACGGAGGAGGCTGAGACGGTGCATCCTTCATGAGAAAGGAACGTACACTCTCGACAAAGCCATTCGATATAAGTTCTTGTCGGAGGTTATCACAAACGGATACGGGAGGGAGATTGATTGCCGTATCGACGAATGTCTTCATCAATACATTACCCTGTTGAGAATCATCTCCTTCCATTGACCCCAATTGGTTGACGTTAACATATCTCTTGAAGTAACTAGCCAATTCACGAGATTGTGAGACTTGTCCATAAGTAAGGAATGGAAGCAGCTTGGCAATGACCTTTCGTAATGGTGGGGATAGCTCGGTAGAGTGCCTGTTCGATAAAGAGAAGATAGGGGGTTAGACATATGATGTGTTCGATAAACGACAAAAGATACACAAGATATGCACACATTATGTAACTCACAGACTCTTTAATACCAGAGGCAGAGTACGGTCTTCCTCTTGTTGTCCAACTGCCGCCTCGTTACCCTCGGTCAAGTTCATTAATGATCCTCTGGATGAAGTTGATTTCTTCAACGACTTACGAGGAGATGCCTTTTCGTCACTAATTTCAGTACTAATATCAGATGCCAACATTTCGATAATCTCTTGGAGTGCCTCAGTTGTTGGGTTACCTTCGACGTGATGTACTTTATTCCTTGTTGACGACGGCACAGCTGGTCCATCGCCCTCGCTTGGATTATCAACCTCCATTGAAGATTGGGAAGAGAAATCAATTGTAGAACTTCTCTTGCGTCCTTTCCTGTTCCCATCATCTGATGATCTATTCATGGCATTCAATATATCTAACAGTATCCGTAACAGTAATGTAGGGGCACGGTTGGCCAACAGTTTCTTACGATTGTCTGATATGTTGGCACATAATCGTAGTAATGTGAGGCCGGGACATGGCGGAGATTTGGCCAACTGTTCACGTGTTGTGTTTCCATCTTCATTATTGTCATCTTCCCCCGCAGTGGTGACATTTCGAAGCATACGTCTACGAGCCACCTCATCACGTCGTATCCTTCTTAACAAATCACTAATGGTACCCTGAACACTTGCCAACAAGACGGCAACACCTCGGTTTTGAGTAATCATACGCGTGATGCCGAACTCCTTCTCCATACGACGTTCAATGGCAGCCGGTGTAGAATTGGCAGCGGAGGGTGCTTCAGGATCATCAATGTCGTCCGGAGTTAGATTGTCTTCGGTTGCCTCTCCGTCAACACCGGCCAATCGATATGTTACTACCATTGGAGGGAAGGATTGTAGAATAGCATTATCATCGGCCACACTATTTCCAGCTGTTCGTCCTCTAAGCAATGCACTACTACTGAAGATCATGCTCATGCCACTACCCGTACTGATCATCTGATGATTAGCACCTGCACCCGCGACGCCAGAGGCCGCTGCCGATGTGGCATTCTCCTCGACATACTTCTTCCAGACAACTTGTTGGACGACCCGTAGTTTGAGATTCATATCCAATATCTTGTTTGCAACTAGTAGTTCCAACATTTCAGCAGAGTCCTCCATCTGTAGATCCTTGGCTATGTGAAGTCGTAGATCAGACACCAATGGTTCATTTGGTCTATTACTACTGCCGCCGCCAGAACTTGCACCGGCAGGTTTTAATGATGCCAAACCAATCGGGTTCTTAGATAGGTTACCTCGAAAGAACTCCTGAAATATGGTAAGGGTAAAGAAACATATGATGTGAGTGTGAACTATGTAAACAAAAGAGACATATGTTGTGCACATGATATGTACAACATATAACTCACCTCTTGAGTTGGGGTCCTCCTTAAGAATAACTTGAGGTTCAGTGGCTTGCGAGGTGGCTTGATAATGTTGCACAATGATTTGAGTAACGATTGTTCGGCACTGTTTGTAAGTAATGGAGGAGTAACGTGTGCTGCCGGAGAAGCAAAGATTGAGAATCTATTGCAACTTGATGAGCCTTGAGTAACCGTCCTTGAGGCCAAACCATTTAGCAATTCAGGGTATTGGACAGCCAATATACTCATGGACGCACGCAAGAATGTACTTTCCCTCTCACGCTTCTTTAATGCCAATTCCATTGAACTGCCGCCACTGCTAAAACGAGAGGCAGGACTACGTGCCGATGTAGAATGACGATGAGGGTTCTTCTGTGATGATTGACCTTGGGATACTGATGTTTCAAGATCATCTAGATTGATCACTGCATCTTCGAATTGTTCAGCATCTACTTCAACCAAATCTTCAGCATCTTCGTCACCATCTTGGTTGTCATCATCATTAAGATCATGAACATTAACAATCTCATCGTCGTTTTCAATCTCACTATCCTCGTCATCGTCATCTGAGTTCTCATCATCATCATCATTATTAGTATCATCGTTGTTGGTATCGTTGCCACCTTCGTCATCCTCGTCCTCCCTTGTTTCACTTTCATTAATAATCTCCATCTCATCTAAATCAACATCCATCATATCCTCAGGATCAAGAAAGTCTTCGGCAGCAGCTGTACGTCGTCGATTGGCCGATAATAAACCAGGAGAGGGTGCCGCGGTTGAACCCGAGGCTAAAAGTCTACTAAGAGATGCCTCCCGAAGTGCCGAAGCTGATATTGCAGCACCGCCGCCGCCGCCTGATGGGGAACTACCACGAGGAGGACTAGATCCACGTCCGGGTGAGGCACGCAACATACTTTCCATGGCAGATCGATACGGATTAAAGTCTGCCGATGCGGCACCACTTCTAGCGGCACTACTACCACCGGCAGCTCGTAATGAAGCAGCAGCCACGGCACTATCCAATGCACTTGCCGCGGCAGTCCTTGAACTCGATCCTCCTGTACTTCTACTACTTGCCGCGGCGGCATCTCCTTGTAATCTTTCCAATAATGATGCCACATTTCCAGAGGCACGGGAACGCTTGGCACGACGACGAGCGGGTGAGGTATCCCCTGAAGCAGAAGCAGAACCTCGTCGAGCACTCCGAACAGTACTAGAAGAACGTGATGAACGATGATGATGTCCATCATGTGACGAGGAACGACCCCTCTTACGTTTCTTACTCTCCTTAACTCCATGATGATCTAATGATGCCGTCTTCTTGTTATCATCACTCAAGATACTAGCCAATCCCCAAGGTAATTCCCCATCAACAACTACTACGGGATTATTAGCCCCCGCATCGATAATACGTCCCAATATGGCTATACCCTTATCAAATGTACGTAATGATGTATTGGTGGATAAGGTAGGATGAGACGTGGGACGTGAACGTAATATTTCATAGGCTGAGATGAGACATGCCAACGGTGTTAGTTCACCAAATGCCATCGTGCTACTCTCGTCGTGTACAGTTGATGTATCAGTTGGTGATGGAGGTACACAAACGGCAGCAGGCAAGGTAGATGACCAGAACAACTTGTGTACACGTTCCAGTGTAGCTCGACGACGGTCCTTACGGCGTCTATTCTCATCTAATACAGCTGAAGAAGGTCCATTATCTCCACCTCCGCCGCCTCCACCACCGGCACCAAGATTGGCAAGGCTACCACCGCCGCCTGAAAGTCTTGATGACGATGATAACGCACGTTTACGCTCGGTCCTTGAACTACCCGCCAAGGGTGGAGCACGTAATGACTGCCGTAAGGATGATGCACGTGATGTTTCCCCACCGCCTCCTGCCCTGGAATAGGGATTGTTACCAGAAGATGATCCTTCCGTCCTTGCCAATAACTCTAACAATTCTTGTTCTCGTGATTGAATGGCAGACTTGATAAGCTTCTTCTTCGCCGACCTTGAGGGGACGTCCTTCTTGGAACTCTTCTTGTCTCCGCCATCCCCTCCGCTATTATCATTATCATCCCCGCCGAGGGCAGACGTAACAGATAGTGATGAGTTATCAACCGCTGCCGGGACAGATCCATACAATACCAATCGATATACCAAATCAATTAATAACATGAGACGTGTCTGTATCGTCCGTGACGTAATATCCTCCATAGATTGGTCCACATTTCCCGAGTTGTATGGATTGGAGTTGTTCCCATCACTATCACTGTTATGTCCGTGCTGCATAAAGGTATTCGCACCCCCGCTACTCCCCATATTGTCGTCTCCCTGACTACTGCCACCATTCGGACCATGAATAAGCATATGTACCAACCGGACAATACTCCCACATGCCCAACGTAATCCACCCGCGGCCACGAATGATTCAATTGAATCGGATGATAACTCCTGTAATAACTTCTTGCATAGTATATCATTACTACTATCTCCGCCCACACTTACGCCAATACTAGGAGGCGGAGGCAAACCAATACTCAATGTTGGATTACTCACCAATAATTCCTTCACTTCATTACCAACTAATATATTCGTAAATCCACCATCCGTAATTAAAGATATTAACATACCCATGATTTGTAATGCTGGATCACCACCCTGTGCTTGATTTTTAGTACGTGGTATCATCATTCCTTGGTGTTGGTGTGGGTTGTTATTGGTTGATAGTAGTGATTGTTGTTGATAGGGAACTTGACCAAACATTAACGTATGCAATAATGTGATTAACACTTGTTGCAATCCTTCATTTCTCACACTCCCATAACTATTAACACCACCAACTCCACCGCTATTCATCTTTGTAACAGAATCATCTTCCCATAACCGTTTTTTAATATTCCGTTGCTCAATATAATGTAAATTAGTCATTATTATACGTGCCGCTGAACGTCGTACTGGTAATGAGGAATGTGTTAATGATTTGAATAAATAGTGTGATGTTCCCAACGTCATATTTGTAGTTGGTTGAGATGGGAGTTGATTAATGACTCCACCACGAGCAGCAGGCGTAGACTTATCCCCCGCACCACCCTTTAACAACATTTTACCAGCAGTAACAAATCCCAACTTCTTAATCCGACGTCTTTGCAACCAATATAATAATGTACGACGAATAATACTAAATGCATTATATTCCCTTAAGGCATTCTCGAGTTGTGTTTCAGCTGGTGTTGTGACATGTACTCTTGGTTTCGATGGTTGTGTTGGTGGTAGGGGTGGCATGAATGGTAATGAATAAAAATCTGGTTCTTGTTCTTCATCATTGTTTTCAGGGTCTGAATCGGATTGTGCTTCTTCGTAATCTTCGCCTTGACTGGCCTTGGAACTATTAGATGCTGCGGACGGCGGCGGTTCTTGAACCGGCTCGGCATTAACTGGAGGGGGTGGCTGAGCAACGGGCAGCGGAGCTAATCCCAATGCCGCACCGGAAGGCTGACCGTGATCCATGAATAAACTAACCGCCATTTCTAAATTATTAGCAGCCATTTCTAAATATTGTGTAGCCACTCGATGATCATTGGTGCTTGTAAAGGATAGGAAATTTTGTACTTCGATTGAATGCTGTTGAATGGGTTGGACAACTTGTACGGGTACTGGCGGCGGTGGTTCTAGAGGTGGTGGTGGCTGAGAGGGTGCTTCATTCAAAGCCTTAGCAGTTGCCACGATATCTGCTGCTTCCTCTTTCGACAACTTGGAAGATTTTTTAACAATTGATTTGCCCTTCTTGGCACCCTTGCCACATTTATCACCCACAACCTTTTTATTATCAACAATACTACACTGCTCAATCTCAGTAACTAAATCATAATTTCCTCTTAAAAACTTTTCATGATACCAACTACCAACATCTCTTTTAGAATTATTAGAAGTTTGTTGAAATCCCCATGATTTTAATATTGTTTCGAATTGTTCATAGTCTGCTATTTCTACGTCTTGATTATTAGTAGTATTGTTATTAGAAGAGCTCGCGGCACTACCACTCGCTACTACGCTGCTCGTATTAGTGTTAGTATTAAAATGCTCACTTAATAGTTGTGTAACAAAGCAAGTTACATTATGCACCTTGAACGATCGACCGTGTACCATCCAGGATATTACATGTTGTGTATTATTATTGGATAATAGAGTGTGTAACTTTTGTGGAAAGTTTAATTGAGTGTTATTGGTAGTGGTGGTGGTGGTGTTAGATGGTTGTTGAGTTTTTGTAAGATTTGATGGCTGCTTTTCATTTTCGTTTTGAGTGGTTGCTGTCTTGTTATTGTTATTAGTAGTAGTTGAGCCAGTACTACGTGATAAACCAATCAATAATGGTAAGGATATTGATGGATTGGATTCAATTGGCATCATTGTCATCCTTATTGTGTTTATTATTTCTGAGTTAGTTGAGTTGGTGTGTGATTGGTTGGTTGGTGCAAGATATTATTGGTTGTGCTTTTGTATTGTGCTTAATCGCCTCGTCGTACGTATAGATTGTTATATTATCAGCAGTCTCTTCGACAGTAGCAGAAGAGCTTTATATATTATATTAGGCCGTGTTCAATGGTTGTTCTTCTTAGTAGTTAATAGCCGGCGGAATGGCCCTTACTTCTCACTTCTCTCTCTTTTGTTATTCGGCCGTTTGACTTTTAACTCGTGGCAATATTACAGGGACTCTAGACCCACCACTTCTCTCTATATCTCTCTATCTCATACACACACATATACATAGACTCTTATGGATAGTACTACATTTATGATGACTATATATTATGCTGTTGGTGTTGGTTGTGTTTGAAGAGCCTCCCGCAGGGGAAAAAATTGTAGCCATCCCCCGATCTGCGGCTACGCCTTGATTGTTTGGGGATGGCTACACTTTTTTAGCTTTATGTAGTTAATATTTGCATGTACAACATGTGAAATAAGATAGGAGAGTGTGGTTGGTAGAGTAGCAAGAAAGGAGAGGATGAGTGTGTGAGAGAAGTATATTTCTAGTGATGTGGTGAGAGTCAAAAAGAGATATTGAGTGCAAGTATGACGTGTGAGAGTAGATGTTGTGCTATGAAAGGAATAGCCTACATCCCCTCCTTTACTCAAACATGCAATTAACAATAATGAACAAAGTGCAACAGTACCAATCAACAACAGTACTACATCTCCGTACCCCTACGCCTACATCTTTGCAAAACAACTTGGAAATCCTGATTCGCTATGTGCGTGCATCTCCTGATAAGATGCATGCAGCACTGTCATCAAGCAGTAGTACATCCACAGTACTTACTGATAATACAGATCAATATAGAGGCATTGGGAAGTTTTTTGCCCAAGTGCAACTAAGGGTACCCTCATCAAAAGTCGGATCTTCTACTAAACATTACATCAAAGTTAATGAGCTTGGTGTGCAAGCGGTGGTTGGAATCTGGCTCTGTTAACGTAGATGTCACTCAGATGGCTGCTGGTATACGGACCAACTATATATATATCATAATTCAAAGAATGATCAACTAAACGGGGAATCATTTGTAGCAACAAATGATATGAAAGATGTTATACCTAATTGCCAATCACTCATTCAATTTGTTGCCAAGGCTGATCCATTGTTCATACAGGAGCAGTCCAGTCAAGTAATGAGTATATACACAGAACTTACAGAGTTGGAAGATATGGAGGAAGATAAGCGGGAGAGTACAGCTGCTAAGTACCTCAATCATGGGACGAATCTTGTTGGTCAGTATATTGCAGCATAGTGTGTGGGTATAGTCTTCCCTCTGTAACCGAACCCTAGCTAAGAAGGCTTGACAAGTATCACAACATATTTGGCAAACTGTTCCGTCACACAAACTCGTGGACGCCTCTACGTAACTTGGCAAGACACAACATCAAAATCACTTTTTACTATCAGCAACGGCTGACACATTACTAATGGACTTTGTTGGTTGTTATCTCGGGTTGGGAAACTTAAGGTTGTTGAGGAGCTAGATCAGTATCCGGTTCCCGATGTTGTAATTAATATCGAACTTTATAGTGACGCTGAAGTGTTATCTGTTCTTGATCGAAGGATTAAGCAGTTGAATATCAGTAAGAAGGATCGCTTGTTCAAGATACACATCGCTGTCATGACTAATGATGGTGCTGCTAAGGTTTGTGAAGCTTTATCAGCTGAGAGTATATCATGCGTAATACTTACCAGTGATTGTCTTCAGAGCAAAAAGGAGGATAGAATGCTTGCATGGGAAGAAAGAAATGAGCAATGTATGGTGTCTACTATTTGTTGATGGAATTGATAATGGAGCAGTTGAAGATGTCTTCGTATACAGGCACAGGGCAAGCTATTCTTTGTTTCGACTGATACAATCACATGGCAGAAACTTCCCCACGAGGCAGAATCATGAATGTGCAACACTTCACATCTTCGACACAGGATATGATCCATCAAGATCCAGGGATTTCGAACATCAACTTTGTGATATCAAGGTGAAGAATATGGTGCCCAACAGTACAGACACTGTAGCTGTGGAAAAGTTTTATCAAGATTTGTTCAATATACGAGGTTACCAAGACTTCATCAATTGTAATGATCAATGCTACTGAAAGCTATTATTCTCACATTGCAGAATACCATCAGATGTTTGCGAAATATGCACCAACTGTAGAAAGAATCTTGCAATATCAGATGCGGATATACAGGCTAGAGCCAAACAAGATCAGATAGAATCAAATAAAGAGTATTATGTCAACAATTGATACTCACGAGGAGAGTATTATGTCAACAATTGATACTCACGAGGAGCAATGTGCAGTACTATGCAAGCCATCAACATGTAATGGAACTGTTGCTGCATGTCTAAAGGGTGATAGTAGGCATTATTGCTACAGCTGTCATGCATATAGTTGTGGCAATAATATTATCAAAATTGCATAGCATGACGGATAGATAATGATGGTCAATCATGTCTGTATTTCTTCATGACATTAGATAAAGAAATACCAGAATCAAGTATACAAGGGATGAGCACAGAATAGGATATTGTATATTCAAGGATCGAATTAAACGTGTTCTTCTTTATGAAGTGTCAAATATACAGGATAAGGGAGAGTCTAATGCGAGACCTCCAAACCACCTCTCAAGGGCAATTCTTCTAGGAACATCCCTTGTGAGCCGGCTCTCAAGGGTGTCGCACCTCTCACAAGGGCAATTTACAAGAAAGCTAGCTAGACTTTCATTTTCACTCTCAATCATCACAGATAAATGAGCCGCTACACCGCCATAATGCAATACTACTAAAGACCAATAAATATCCATTGCATACATCAATCAACTAGCCCATTGCCCATCATTTCTATTATCCGACACCTTAAATAAAATATTATTGTAGCATACATACTACTGCCATTCTAGTATGATTGCACTACTCTAAATATTGTTGTGGTGCACCCACCACAAAACAATAACATAACAATCATAAAGTAACAACTCTACAACCACCAACACACCAAATACTACTACTACAACACATTATTAACATCAAAAATAAAGAATAACAACTATATATTACCACCTCGTAGCTACTAGCCCAGTAACATGGTATTTGTTGTGGTGTACCGTGTACATAAATACACAACACAATTTTATTATAACAACAAGACAGCCATCGCATTATCAAATAATATCCCAACACCACAATTAATATCAAATAAATTATATTAACATTTAATTGCTGCCACCGATGACAGCCCACAAACATCATCATACCTTATTAATAACCACCTACACGATATAAAATATTTATTGCAAATCAACTACTTTAACAGCCACCAACTCACAACAACGACAAATAGTTGTAATACATAACAATAAAACATCACTTTAATTATCCTACAATACCACCAACAACGCAGCCTAATATCATCATACCTTGCTAACAACCATATACACAAAATATAAATTATTTATTAAAAATTAATGGCTGACAACACGCAACAAGAAATCTAGCACAAAGATAGTAAAATAATAATAATGTAAATTATATTAATGCTATAGTAATACCACCGGCATCAGTCCAACGTCATTATATTATTTGTCAGTTGTAACAATTGCCACCGGATACAATATAGCACCAAACCATTAAGTAATAACTCCGGTGGTAGATAAACATAGCATAAACTAAACATATGTTTGTATAATTGAATGGATAGACTACAAATAATACTAGATGCAATACTACTACTATACTATCATACTACTTCTACTACACCTGCTACACCATAGTACTACTACTTAGTGTAGTACTCCAGTAGAGTACCGAGTGCCAATGATTAAAACCTTCTTGGACAATACCTCAACTTTTGTAACAATTGTTTGCGTTAGGGAAGCTCTAAGTAATTTCAGTAGAATTGCATAAAATAATTGTTACAAAAGTTGAATTATTGACCCAGAAGGTTTTCATTTGTGTACCAAACACTATGCTACTAGTACTCATCTCTATTTGTGCACCAAAACACAACTAGCACTTAAATGGTTCAAAGACACAAACCAGATGCCGAGCAATGACAAACATATGCTGTATACTTAGAAGATATAGATATTGATATATAGTCAACAACATACCAACTAATAATCATTTAAATATATTATAACATTTAGTAAACATATAGGCAACACATCACACCAAATATCACCAAATATCAATTGCAATAATAATAACAACATTCGGTGCACCCTCCCAACATATAATAACACAATATGGACTACACCGATCACAACAAATTAATCCATGATAACATCGGCATTACTCCTGCTGGTGCATATTGCTTACATTGCAATAACCATTTTGAAGTTGATAAATGGAGGCAACATTTCAATAAACACCACCTGAATATTATTGCAACATTCCCCAAAAAAATACCAAATATTATTAGCAAATTAAATTATCAGATACAACAAGCAATAGAGAGTGGCAACGTTGTATCATATGCACTCAAAAATAAAACCTACAATAAACATCAGTGCACCGGTTGCAAACAAATCTTTCGAGATGCATACAACAGCCGGCAGCACCTTAACAGCCATCATAATACATGCACATCAACCAATTCTTTAATTATTACTACACCCTGTTATAAACTTAAGTGCGGTAGGTTTTATCCTGCTCCCCAACAACCCCAACAACAATCAATGGTATCAACAATGCCAACACGACCAATGCCGCAACAATTGACAAATCAATCCCAACTCATTCAAGCTTTACCCTCATATGCAGCGGCAGTACTACCAACCCAATCAGATATCAATAACAATCCGGCACTACAATACACACAATACTTTGGATCTCTTCCATCTAATATAATGAAACAAACTACTATAGTTGAGGCAGTACTAACACAATTAATTAGTAAAGATGATACTACAAAAGATTGGATTAAGATCTTCTTCAAGGGCATTGCAAATAATGAATATTATGTTGAACAGCTCAAAACTCAGCTCCTCAGCGACAATCTAAAGCCAAGTATTGTTCTATCATCCATTGGTAGTCCTTTAACTAAAGTCATGGACTTGTACATAACTCTCGAAGATCAAACTCCAAAAATATCCAATGGACTACCCGCCGATTGGAAGGCTAAACTTGTCAAGTTTGAAATACAAAAGGATGACGATGCTGGTATCGAGGGTGCCAATACTTGGGCATGGCGTTACCGTGACAATTCAACTCCACAACATTCTGAGATGGGTCATCTCCTTTGTTACTTATCAGCCAATAACTGTCCAATACTCCAGCCATTTCTGAGATTTGTTAGCCTTCCCGACTATTCCCATGAGCAGGCTGTTGCCGGTGGCATAGTATCAACGCTTTTATATCAGCTTGCTGCAGAGACGGTAACAGATGGTGATCATATCCCGTGGATGTGCCGATATGCACAATTTAGATGTTTTAACATCGAGAGAGAGTCCAATGCACCCAAGTTGAAGGCGTCTGCCACTTGTGGGAAGGTATTTGCAACAATTCTCTACATACTACGACAGGGTGTATTGGCATGTGCGAGCCGTATGATGAATACTGGGCACTCAGACAAAGCCATGGATATGATTGGAGCTGTTCAATCCTCTCCTGTAATCAACTTCTTATCGCCGTGGATTGCACAATGCAGAGCTATGACAGCTAGACAAGCCAAGAAGGAAACAAGTACTATGGCAAGTAATGGCGATATCATATGCAACAATGCCACATTCCGGAAGTCAACCTATTGTCAGCTCATACCTTTAGTTAGAGGTGCAATCTGTACTATACTTGGAGTTATGTTTGACAGTGATGACTGGAGGCACTTTCTGAATAAGAACAACTTAATACAGGTGAGTAACAAAGCACGGATATTTATGTTATTTTTACCTGCCACCGATGCTAATGCAACATTCAAACTTATAGGTCAAGGATGGCTGGTTCTCTGGTAATGTCTCAGTTACAAACAACGAAACAGGTGCGTCCATAGACCTAGCCTCAATAAATGTTCGTGATGAATACAATCCCCGACACAGCCAGTTTCAAAAGCTTGTCAGTTTAGTTGAGATAGTCTTTCATGGACTTGGAGGTGGGGCGGAAAGGCTAGCAACAGTGGCTGGTTTGACTGCAAATCAACTGTGGATCAACAACAACCTTGATTTATATTACAACGCTGTTCATGACAAGGTTGCAAGTGTCAAGTCTCCGGGTAAGACAACATGCAAACACAAGATGCCACCATCACTTGTCCCACTTTACATGCTATTCCGGAGGGTGTGTGTACAATTAGGATGTGGCAGTACAAGTGCTGTGATCCCCACTATCTCGGGCCGCACAATCTTAATGAAGCATGTATTATGCGAGTTCTTCGAACAAGATCCCAGGCTTGTATCTGCAACTGATATACGCCATCTCTATACCTCCATCACTAATATTATCTCTGACCAATTTCAAGTTGCTATGGTTGCTGATGAAGAAGGGGCTAAAGCAAGTAATCATTCACATGCTGAATGGTATAAGACTAGCATTCTTGGTGCTGAAGAACGAAGATTTGATGCCTACCACGACCTTATGGGAGAGACTAGGATATGGCAAGATTGTAATTACAACCTACAGCTAGCTCAAGTCACAGAAACTCAGATGATGAGAGCGTTGCAGGGGCTATTTGGTCAACAAGCATCTTTCAATAGCCCCGAACAAAAGCAAATGGTCATTAATAGCTGTAACTCTCACTTGAAACACAAGTACGATGGATTGAGATGTGGATATGGCAAGACACTATCATTACTTCTTCCACTCGCAATTGAGAAGACATCATTACATTTTGCCGGATGTAGAATATTTGTGCTTCCATATGTCTTCCTTGTTGAGAGTCTACTTCAAGCATTCAAAACAAGACTACGGAACTTCAACAACAACCTCACAATTCTAAGCTTCACTGCTAGTTCTATTGATGATTCATCAACACTGCCACCCGAGCTAGATGCCACTAATCCACCCGACATTCTCATTCTTAGTGTAGATGCAGCGGCCAACCTTATAGAATACCACCCAGTTGTCCTTCGAATGTGGCAAGAAGCAAATCTTCTTCGTGGAATATTCATTGATGAGATCCAAACATTCTATGCTGAGTTCAACTTCCGAGAAGTATACCAAAAGTTGAAGCGATATGCGGAAATCGGTGCACCGATACATCTACTCTCTGGTAGCTTCCCAAGACAAATGGTGCCATCGTTACTCAAAAGCTTTGGATTGATAGAGAATAGAGGTGACATATCTGCTGTGGAGGTCATCCAAAGTCCAGATTTAGTTGGGGACGGTCTCGACTTTGAGGTTATGAGGGTCGGTGGTGATATTATTACAGCAACTATTCAGCTAGCTGATCATTGTGTACGTCAGAATAATCGTGCTGTGCATGTACTATGTGCATCAAAACAGCACTGTCAGCAATTTGAAGCCAAGTTAAACAACAGAGATGATGTAGTAGTTGTACATTCAGGAACATCAAGAGAAGAACAAGCAACAGCAGCAAAAGCGTGGTTTACTAGCCAGGCAAAGCAATTATACACAACATCACTTGGCACCGTTGGTAATGAAAATGATGAGCTAGGAGGTATAATAATTGTCGGTCTACTCTTCAATTTGTCTACTCTTGTTCAAATCTTTGGTCGATTGAGGCCACGCCAGAGAGGCACCCATTCAAAGGTATATCAGTTAGTGTCAGATTGGGATCTACAGCTTAATGCACAGGTTACTAGTACTGCTGATAATATACGAAATGATCTCAAAAATGCTGGTCATCTACATGCTGATGACGAATCAACGTACAATGATGTTTTTCATATCGACGGTTACAAACGCTTTGTAAGCTCCGAGGGCTGTTACTTCACCAAACTGTCAGAATTATTCTCTGATAATGTTTCTCCACCATGCGGCTCTCACTGTACTTGGTGTCGACACGGCCAAAGACATACATTGTACAACTACACCATCTCCAACACCCAGCAAGGTAGTAATTTACAAATGGTCACTCCAATTAGGCAACAACAAACTTCAACAGTGGTGACTAATCCATACAAGCGAAAGAGGTCAACAGAACAATCAGTAAGCCAAGTTGAAACATCATACGTTGAACAAGCAGCAGTAATTGCTAGACAAGAACAACAATCATCATTACATACTCGATCAATTGCTGCATCAAAGTTAAACCATTTGAAGGTAACATGCCCAAACAAACAATGCAGATTTCCCAGCTGTAATGGAGAGTATTGTCTCAACAGAGCTTGTTATATTTGTCATGATCCGACTCATGCTGTAGCGCAATGTCCATTCAAGCACCAAACAAATGCTGCAAAGGAACTAGACGGTTACTTAGTAAGCAAAGGGTTCTGTGTACATTGTCTTGGAAAGTTGACAGGAAGCAACGAACAACATGGAACAATTGGCAGTGCACAGGATCTACACTGTACATTGGCAAAGAGATTGAGAAGAGCTCTCAGCAACGTTTATCATCAAAAGTACAAAACATCATCTTGGGGATGGTTCTTACGTCATATTACCAGCAGTGATGAGGTATATTACAAATTCATTGCTGATCTAGATATAGACATTCATGCAGGACGTAAGCTGTAAAGATTTTTAATTTGTAAAGAATATAGGATACCATGTATTTAAAATCTATCTTCAACTGTTTTCTTTCTGATGCAATTTGAGTTAGGGTTAGGGTTAGGGTTAGGGTTAGAGGGTATGTTCCCAAGTGCAAGTTAGGTCTATGAGGCTGAATTTTGTGTATATGATAGAGTAAAGCGTGCTCTACAAGATAACCTAAAAATTTTTTCCGAGGATACCTTTTTTGGTATCCAGAATTGAGTTTTTGTGTTTTTGCTCTAATTGTGTTCTAAACACTTTATTTACTATAAAAATGCATTTTGTCAAAAATACTATATTTTTACCATAGGAAGTCACCATTGTACATTGCTTCCTTGGCCAGATGAATCCTGACAACTCATCACATATCAATATTTTCGTCAATTTTGCTATTTTAGCAAAAATGTTTTATACCATTACAATCAGCTATGTCTCAGCTTTCTGTAGATATTGTCGAATAGCTTGTATCTTGAAAATTGACCGTGCTAGAGCGTTATAAAGATGTTTGTCAAGTGTCACGTGAAATTTACGACATTTCATTCCAATGTAAAACCGTCAATATTGGTCAAATCATAACATTGTGGCCCACCATCTCAATCAGAATAAGCTAAAAAAGGTTGCTAGACTCATCTTATGTGATGATTTTACACAGTTACTAAACGCAACCACTTTATGTGTGTGATTTTTCATTCAAATATTGAAAAATTTCACTTATAACCAATTTTCTTGGTGAAAAATGCTAATTTAGCCAAATTTAATATCATCATCTCGATCGCCTCAATCTCAGCTTTTTGTAGGTAACCTCGGATAGTCTGTATCTCAAAAACTGACCGTGCTATTGCCTTGAAAGCGTGAAAATGTTCAACGCGAAGACAACCACGTTCAGCTAACAAAACTTTGCAATCTGGGTAAATCTCATAACGAAAACTATACATAGGAGGGGTCGAAATCTATGGGAGTTCGATCCTTTACGTTTTTGGACCTACCCGTAGGTGCGCACCCGTGCCTATAGTCCCGAACAGTCCCGATCCGTGTAGTGAGCCGCCTATA
>Ga0214477_100263_pt1 | contig 37426 bp, 46 predicted proteins | sample M1_20Mar14CPVII9_FD_165058 | JGI IMG/M metagenome (GOLD analysis project Ga0214477, IMG submission 165058) | Marine eukaryotic communities from Monterey Bay, California, United States - M1_20Mar14CPVII9sort6BwellC16 | ecosystem: Environmental > Aquatic > Marine > Unclassified | place: USA... | reverse complement strand
CATCACGATACTTAGAGGTACATATTTCACTTCATGAGAAATGTCGAAATAATAATGCATTGATAAGTCAACTTTGGGGATTGGCACAAAATATGATTGGTTCACTACTTCACTTTTCTAATCAATTTGAAGAAGAGAAGACGGGTATATCTTCTGATAGTTCAAAACATGCAATGGATCTATGTTGGGATATCACACTAGCAATACTAAATGTTTTATCTAAAATGGCGATAGACTATGTCATGTCTGCTGTTGGGAATGAGTTGGAGATTGAAAGAATGGTTCTGGGTATCTGCTTAATACTTTCAAATGACTACTTGGCATGTATTATGGGAATGATTGAACCAAAGTCTGGCTTCTTGGAAATATGGTCACGTTTTGTAGACCCAAAGAAGTTCATGTCCATAATACAAGTGTCTGGACTAGGTGGTATTGTATTGAAGAGGTGTGAAAGTTTGGGAAGGAATGATTCAAGTAAAAGTATATGCAAAATGATACAATCTACTGAGATCGAGATTGATAGTACCCTACTAGCTGATATGGAACACTCCAACTTTCTACAATCATTATCAATTCTACGCACAATCTTGTTTCGATGTGGTGGATCAAGAGAGATAGTGTCTCTAGTCCATGATCAGTTTACTAGCGATATAATAGCATCTTGTGCATCATTTGTCTTGGATAAAGGGGTTGCCAGTACTAATGATGTTCAAGCTATATTGAAGAAGACAGTTACTGAATCAAATGAAGGCAAACATTTGGAAGCTTCCACTACTTTTGATGATATGAAGGCGGTAGTTCGAAAACCTTTTCATACCGAGCTAAAGATGAAGAAAGACAACGACAATGATTTGGAGCTTTTGTGCACTCAAACTATACAACTTCTTGGCTAGGACATACTTTCGATTTCATGGTATATGCCTAATTATAACGCAAAACTAGAAGAACTAAGATATAAGATAGATATCCCCCACATCTTCCTCTTCCCCTCCTACGTTGTCTTTGTAGCCTTTGGGGTCACATGATCATAGCCTTTAGGTACTGCGTGCACTGTACGTGCGTGCGTGTTTTTTCCATCTCGGCACTCAGCCACGAGGATACCTTTAATGACATAAAGAGACATAAAGAGATTTTCATCATACCACCTACATATATCTACTCAGCCGATATCATAATACCACTACTAAAGACCATGTACTATTATATTGCTTTACTTGGCCTTATCATCGGGATAAGTAGCGGCTCTAAGAATGATCTGGAACTGCCGTCGAATCAGGAGGTAGCCGTGAGTTGACCTGAACGTAGTTAACGAACAATAAAAAGCTTCTGAAGTTCAGATACTTTTTCCGGCATAATTTTCTTAACGTTGAATGCTTGATTTTCCCCCCTCATCGACGACACTCATCTCATATTCATATGTCGTGTCAATTCAATATGTATAGGCTGCAACAGCTACATTACTAAGGACACAAAGTCACGAACGTCCACGTCATCGTATCACTGATACTGCCGATCTACCATACTTTCCAGGAAGAGAAGGTGAATTGTGTCGTCGGAAATTGGTAGCAGACTGGGAAGAGTCGGTCAAGCCTAGCGGTGAGGTAACCGTTGGTGAAGCTACACTCAATTATCAAGCTCTTCAAGATGTCATGAAATCCGATCGGTTTAAAGTTGCACGATCACTCTGTCAGCCTGAGATTGAACTGTACAATCGGGCTGCTGCAATCGTATGCTCCCTAGAGAGTAGTGAAGTTAAAAAGCATGATCTAACTTACACAGAGGCATGGGGAGGTAGTGCTCAGTTCATGGACGGGGAATACGATTTGGCAACAATGTTTGTATATACTGACAATTTTAGAGATGTTGGAGCAACTTCGACATGTCTTGTTGATTGTCAAATTGGTGGAGACGGTTGCAAAGAGTTGGAAATGTGGCTTCCTCATTTCGGTGATACCAGTGCTGAACAATACTGCAGTTTGAAGTGGTATGGCATCGACAACGCTTATGGTGATTTAAAGATTTGTGCTGCAAAAGCAATTGGTGAATCGAGTCTGTCGACTAAAGATGAGTATGCTAATGCTTTCACAGTTAGTCACCTGTCTCAATTAAACTGTGCCTATGATTACTGTCACGGCGAGTCTGATATGGAGGAAGTAACAGTAGCAGCAGACTGCGCCCAAAGCCCTGGTCTTGGTAATTCTTGCTCTGCTGACAACTCCTGCCCCCATGGTGAATCTGGTCAGGTCTGTTGCAATGGTACTTGTTTGTGTCCTGACATGTGCACAGAGAAGAATCGTAGTTCTACTAATGATGAACCTGTGAGTAGTAGTACATCATCTACGGTATCGCCTGGGTCAAGTAGTAGTGCAAATGGTCATGGTCATCAACGTGCACAACAATATTGTGAACAGCCAGATCCAATTTTGTATCCAGAAGGATGTCGTCTTGAATATAATGGAAGAGTATTCAACAAAGACGGAGGTGCTTGTCAGGGACGATGTTACTGTCAGCATATCCATGAAAGATTCAGGACAAGGTATGGAGGGAGGACTTATGCGTGCAGCTCACCCCATTTAGATGATCTACCCGAAGAAAACGAAGACTCTGGGGATGTTGTTTACTGAGACAGAGGTGTGACGTACCAAAGAAGATAAGAAAGCAAGGGAATAAGTGAACAAGTAAATAGACAATGGGGTGTGTAAATATAAGCAAAGGATACCCAAAAGAAGAGTACCTGGCTTAGTTGTTTTAGTTGTCGTCTCTTGTACCAAAGATTATATTACCATCAATAGGAACCAGAAAAGGTTAGGGGAGTTGAGATATCTCTATTGTATAAAGAGTATGCCTCTTATAGTTTGCTGACGAGACGATATAGATAGCTCATAATATAATCTATGATGTGCCTCTAGATTGTACCACTGCACCACTGCACCACCCACCATCCACCCACGCACTCAAGCAAGTTATAGGATACCAACGAGAAAAGATACCCGACAGATTTTCTTGCATTTGCAAAAGTCAGTTGCACACACTCGCTAGATATGTACCATACCTACCGACTCATTGCCTGCTTCATAAAAGTACCACCACTACCTGCAACATAGCGCGCTATTGACACCGTATTAAAGACCTCTAATAATATACGTCGTCCTTCTCTCTACTCGGATTTCATCTATCAGCCATCTACACAGAAAACAATCTAAAAAAAATACTAAAAAATGATATCACAACCAATTTTATTATCTCTTCTCATCACAACAACTTGTACCTCTGTTGTTGTTGCCACTGATACCGTATCATCTAATCTACGAGGATCCTCTAATGATAAAATATCCTTACCATGGGAACAAGAACTGCCCGCTGAATATTCCGATAGTAGTCAAGATACTAGTAACATCATTCCTGAATTAGCAACATCACGACGTCTTGATGATGGAGCTTGGTCATCTATTCAATCCAATTCAGGATATACACCCTCTCCATCAACATCGGCAGTACCCACACCTACACCACCAATAGCTAAAACAAAACGTAATGGCGAAACATTATACATATCACAGGAATGTGTAACCAAACTTGAAGCAACAGCCGGAGATAATGGCCGTCTAGGACCAGAAGGTTATTTCCTATTCAATGAGGCATTATCAAATAGTTATTATGCATCCATCAATGTTACTGAATATTCGGAATTGCCATATACCAATAAATTTGCATTCGTTACTTTAAGTTGCCAATGTTCAGCATTCGGCGGGGCATCGAACTGTTGTCAAATGCAACGTGCTAATATTAATGTACAGGGTATTGATGAACCATCAGAAACTTGGTCTGATGAATTTACACAATACATTGCAGATATATGCTCAACGACGTTAGATGCTATCGGTGAAGAGAATATTTTACCACCCAGTGGTGAAGGAAGTTGGACACAAAAGCCGACCGGATCGCCTACAATGTCTGCTAATCCAACACAGAGTAATGTACCAAGTATGGAACCTACTGCCAGTTCGGCACCGTCTTTAAGTGCCTTGCCTTCATTCTCACCTACAAGCTCTACGGCGCCCTCTGATAGTCCTACGGTATCATCTGCACCTTCTGTTAGTAGTAAGTTTATCTGTAATGATGTATTTGTTCTTTGTAATCTCTGGGTATCTTGGGTATCTTTTCGTGACACATGATATGTCTAACCAACATCCTCTGAATCTCGTACAATCAAAATAGGCATTCCCACGGCTCCTACCCAGGCCCCATTTGATGGTGATGGTATCATCAAGCCTGAGGGCCCAGATGGCAATGATAACAATGGCGGACTTGAGGCTGGAGCATGGGCTGGAAAGTCCGCGTTTGTATTATTTTATCATGAGATGCTTGTGCCACATGTACTAACTTAAGTTACACTCACCTCTCTTCATCTAATAACGCGCATCTTCCAGGTATTGCCATTGCCGGTGCCGCAGTCGTTGGATTACTTGCCTTCCTACTCTTTGGACGTCGTGGTAGTGAGAATGATGACAACTCATCCTCTGGTGATAATGACTTGGATCAGATGGGCGCTCAGGGTAATGCCAAGGCATCATTACGTGCCATTACGAATGGTAACCTACTTGAGGATGCGCCGGGTCGTATTCCAAGTCCGGATGGTACTAACTCTGTTACTGATTGTGATACAGCAAGTGATGTAACGAGTTTGGCTAGTATGAATACTGGTATTAGTACAGGTGTGGCAGCAGCTGCCAATCCATCTAGTTATTATGCAAATAATAGTTTGTTGGGTGGTAGACCTAATGATGAGAGTGTGCTGAGTGACTCTTCAGATGGTCCAAGTCTCTTTACAGATGAGGAAGGTTTTGAAAGGAACTTAAACAATGGTGTAGGCTTAGCTGGAGGTAAGTTGTATTGCGCATCTTTGTTTTGACTTGACGACTCTTCATATCCAGCGAAATCTTGACGCCCTTCTTTTCTCTCGTCGACTTATGAACAGAGGATTCATTGAATGAAGAACCAGAGTCGCCAGGCTTTAATGAAGCTATCGAGTCCGGGAACTGGGAGAGAGTAGCAGAAAGTGCTGCGAGATTGATTAGTGATCCTATGCAATCTACCAATATGCCTAGCACGAGTATGGAAGTGTAGGCTTTGATGAAAGAAGGAAAGTAGCGGATCTTATTTTTTACGCTCCTTCTTTAGTGGTGTAGTCTGGTTCTATTATTTGTGGGAAAAGATGATATATTAGAAATTGAAGTTATATTGAGAGAGTGTTTGTGGTAGTCTGGCTCTTGTTGAGTCTCTTTGGAAGTGATTAGAAAGATGCTTAGAGAGCACTCTCCTGTTCAATTTTTGGGGTTGTTTGTTTTGTAATACAGTACATAGTTCATAAGTGTAATGTTTCGCCAGTGGGTGAATTAACAAGAAGGACTAGAGATATATGAATGCAGTTATGAATAAACTAATGCTCTTCCCCACCAAAGTAGAAGCAATCTCCCGCAGAATACCGTTGAATCGCCAACTTTATATTTCATTCGGATTGGACCTGTACTGGCAAGTGGCACGCATTGATAGTTGCTTGCTCTAGTCTGAGCAGAAACATTAACTGATACTGCTCATATACGTATGTTAAATATATTCTGTAGACGATAATTGCCTTATTTGGTTCATCCTATGCCGCCTACACATAGGAACCACATCATTGCAAAACATCAACAATCACAAGAAAACAAAGTTCTTACATTATATGAATATCATGTCATCTACCTATATCATCCTTCATTAAGAAGTACTATCACCCTCTCATTATCAAATAATAATGTGATACAATTGATTGACAACATACCCACCTCATTACATCATATTATCTTCTCACTCTCACACATACATGTGTCATAATTTTATGATGAGAAACATTTAATACCACTTTTATTTCGCCGACAGGTATGAAAGCATTGGATTAACAACAGCCATCCTCGAGCCAATATTTATGTGCTTTTGATTGGCAGTTTTATATTTGGCTGAAGATATGGGGCGGAGGATGTGAATATGAAGGCAATAGGTTGCATAAAAAGCACTTGCACTAATAGAAGCTTTCCTAATATCATCCGGTGATATATACTACTTCGTCAACACAACAATATAAGAGCTATCCTTATCATCATTCCATGATGATGATGTTCAGGCATATTGTCCTCATTGCAATTGGTATTGCCAATGTCTCTGCAAATGATGTACACTTGAAAGATGGCGAGGTTGCATCTATCGTTGAACAACCTCGTAAAAATCTCCGTGGTGTTACAGCCACGATCGATGACTCCGATGTGAGTACTGAGACTGTTGGTTGGCTAGCTGCAGCACATCGTATGCTTGCCAAAAAGAAGCTTACCCCGGCACAAAAAGCAATGAAGAAGGCGAAACAATTGGCCAAGAAGGCAAAGCTCGGAGGAGTGGTTAAGAAGAAGAATAATGGTAAGAAGAACAATGGTAAGAAGAAGAATGGTAAGAAGAATGGCAATAAAAATAAGGTGAAGAATCCTACTAAACTTAATACTGAAAGAGCAGAGTGTACCGATCGTGGCAATAAGAAGTGGTGTACAAACGAGGTAAGAGCTATAGAATTGGATTGTGTATGATATGTTTATGTAAACTTTATCACAGATGCACTTAGTCTAATTATATCTATCCTGCTATTACACACATCCTATCCTCATAGTGGCAACCTACCTCCGGCGAGTGTAAGTGGTCCAAGGGGGAGTGCAGTACTGGCCGAGCAAGCTGTAGCTATCGTGGCAACGAAAAATGGTGTCTCAACGAATGGCAACCTTCAGATGGCGACTGCCAGTGGACTAATGGAGGGTGCAGTACTGTTGCTACTAATGAGCGAAAAGAGTGTAATGAACGAAGAAATGAAAACTGGTGTATGAACAAGGTAAGAGCAATTAAATTGTATATGAATGTGATGTGTATACCTCTCATCACGGATGCACTAAATGACTCTATCCTCCTCAAAGTTTCAACCTACCTCAGGAGACTGCGAGTGGTCAAATGACATGTGCCAAACAGCTATGATTGAGTGCCCTGAGAAGCCTCAGTTAGGCTGCGATAAACTCAAGTGGCCTAATATGTATGACTCGGATCCCAAGAAGACACCCCTGGAGTTCATTGCAAGGATCAAGGAAGAGGACCTTCACAGTATCAAGACAGATACGACTTTTCAGTATGAGGTTCCCATCTTATTCAAGGAAAGTAGCTGTGATGGACTAGACGGCTATGTAAAGGTCGGCATCCGCCGCAAGAAGGGTGCAGCCATTATTAACGATTTCGTTGTTTACCATATTGTTTGATTAGATTATTGGGCATAGAATATGTGCTAGCCCATCGCCCGATTACTCAAAACCGTTCAACAAGAGAGGCGACTCAGTAAATGGTATGCCCCCAGAACTTACGAAGAGCATTCTTCATGTCGGTATCCAAATCTTCAAAGTGTTGAGAATCAATTGCCTCGGCTTGTGTTGAACAGTCACGCCAGATACCAATGATACATTCGGCAGATTCATGAAGTACATTCTCGTCTGTGTAGTGAGTTAGTTCATACCTTGACACCACAGATTGAAACTTATCAATAATAGTATTCACTGCACCGACAGCATTCAAACCTGCATACTCTTCATGACGCCACTGGCCAGCTAAAATCTTTAAATGGCGGTGGACATTATCCCTAAGAATGTAAAGACAAAATGTTGCTTCCTCAAGTTTGGTTGTATTCAATGGTAGACTGATAGTAGTGATATTATTTAGGAAATTGCCAAATGGATGATCACCGATAAACATGCCAAGTTCATCATGTGCTTTGGCAAGCCCTGGTAGAACAAGATAGGCACCTCTATAAGCATCTATATCTAATTCATTCATTCCCTCAGTATTGGCATTGAAGTTACCATATTTAGAACAATACTCTTTGGCTGCATCTAACCATTGTATGCTGCCTGTTATGTTATTTGTACCAACATCTTTATTAGTACAGTCCCAACACCTGAGCAATGCCTCGCTAGGGTTGAGACTTGAACTTAGAATAGTACAAGCTGCCAAAAGACAACCTACTCCTCCACATGAATGTTCACACTGCTCAATTTGTTTTACTGATAACTTTGATACAACTTTAAGTTTCTCAGCCTCAACAACGTCTTCATCCATTGGCTCGGCAGCCACCCCGGCAGCCACCTTCTTGTTGGCGTCCGTCTCATTCACGTCTGAACTCTCCTGCGTTTCTTTCTTCTTGATTTTCTTTAGGGGTTGTTGTTCGTCGGCAATCTTTTCGTCGCCGCTTGTTGTTAGATCGGCCTCATCAATATTGTGAAGTGCACGTTTATTATTATCCATCTTAGTAAATATAGTTATTAATAGACGTCAACCAGCATCAATAATAAAGAAGTAAGTTGTTACGTTAAGTCGAGGGTTGTGCTCTTTTTTTTTCATCCTTGACTCGTTTTTCAGTCACTATTAGCTACCTTAACAAAGCTTAACAATTAATCCCTTGCAACATCTCCAGGCATCCTATAAGATCAATACTACAAATATGATATTAAAGTGGAACCCCTCTCTATTTGGTGGTATACAGGTAGTTGCATTTGATTTAGAAGCAACTTCTACCATTCCAAACCAGACCTTTATATTTAAAGTCTATGCTGAAAGGTCAGATGGAGAGGTGTTTGACAGTAAGTAAGGAGTGCTATTATTATCTCTAACATAATGTTTGATATATACTAACTTCAATAATCTGCCATACATGACATTATATTAGAATGGGTAAAACCACCGGGTGGTAGTGCAGCTATACCCGACAAAGTCAAAAACAAAATATGTAAATTATCTGAGGCTGATTTACGTGAGATTGATACTTCTGCCGGGTGGGAGGTAATCGGACCTGCATTCTACAGGTTTATATCGGGTTGTATGCTTGTAGCATATAATGGCAAGGGGTATGATCTTCTTCTCTTACACAAGGAAGAGGAGAGGGTGAAGAGTAATACTGTATTTAATAATACAACATTAGCATCAATTACTGCTGGAACATTAGATGTTATGGAAGTAGTTGATGATCGCAGGATTGATTATGCTGGTATTACAGGTAAACCTCGTCCATTTTATCCTTCAGGGTATCCCATCAGAAAGTTGGATAAATTGTATGAATATGTTTTTGATGAAAAATTAAAGGCACATGATGCAGAGGCTGATACACAGGGAATGATGAAGTTATTGGATGAATTGGACCCTACAGGAAAGATGAGAGAGATTCATATCTCTAATTCTGTTGCACCATGGTTGGTTTTACCCAAATTGGAACGGTTAGTTAAAGCTGCCAACATTACTGTGACGGTGGGTCCGAATATGATTCCTAATATACTCCGTCGAATTCAGGACATACGCGGTTTGGATGAACTTATCCAACAAGATCTATCAGCTCTCATGCCAACAATCAACAATGTTGCAGCTAACACTACACAATACCCACCTGAACCTGAAGAGTACCAACCGCCTTTCCACATCATCCACATTTGTGCCTTAGTTTTGGTTTTGGCAGGGTCATTTAAGGGTGCTGCAAGAACACAAAAACAAAAGGAAGCTCGTTTCTACAAGCCTATGCATGAGTCTATTGAAGGTATTGATCAGAACAACCCAGGTGTATACATCTTCCCATATGCTGAATCTGACGATGCCCAAAGTGGTGCAGCAAATTTCATCAACGGGACATTGTTTCGTCTTCTTCAACCAGCAATGCCTACTGCCATGGAAGATATCGTAAGAGGCCTCCTTAGATACAACAAACATGCAAGGAATGATATGGCGCGTGAAGGTGTTATGGCTGCTGGTAAAGATGGAGATGGATCTTTTTATTGCAAATCGGGAGGTTCACAGGATCCTGAATGGTTTTTATCCATCAAAACCAAAGATGTTCTCAGTCCAATCAAGTCATTATTGAACAGAGATTGTTCATGCACTATCTCCAACCAAGGGGTTGGGGGGTATTTTGATTACCGTACAATGTTCCAAACCTACTTCTTCCTGGCGAACTATTGGTGTTTGACAATCAAGAGGCTTCAGTTCATGGTTATATGTGTACTTCTCCGTCCACTTAGGATTGTAGGAACACACATTCCTATAATGTACACTCCCTTGGTGACGTTGGCTAGGAAAACATTGGGTGTGATATTAGGTGCTTCAAATGATGCACATGGTGTTGGACTTACAGCTGATTGGTATTACGGACGCTTCATTCGTATGGCAAGTCACAACAGATTGCCAAACCTCTTTCGTTATAATTTTGCAGGATGGAGTATGACTGATGCTGGTGTGGGACCAAGGTTTAGGCTTTATCAATCCAACAAGGCTTTTCTCCAAGGCTTTAGTCGAGCAATAGCAAAGGTCCTTTATTTCAATGAGGAGAATGAGTTTGGACTAGGGTCGGATAATCTTCGTGATACGAGTCAGCGTGAATCATCACCAGATACACGTGCACAGTATCAACTTGAGTATAATGTAAAGCAGACTGCCGTGTTACTCTTGTATGGTGGGTCATTTGATTATGGGAGGAGGAGTCAATGGTTGGCAGTCCTTGTACGTTATCTGTTGTATACAGTATCAAATCTTGAGTATCAAGATGAAGTACGTGATTTCCTCGATGGTTTACTGTCTTATATCAAAAAAGTAAATCCATCATAAGATATAATATAAAAGACTTGTTAATTGTTTTACATAAGCTACAAACCGAGTACAAAACTTCGAATTAGTCTACCCTCTCTACCATAACATTCTGCATGAATATTGTCTCTTGGTATTTCAATTATATTATACGAACCCATTTCATTAGCATCATAACCTACATACCCATCTTTGGTTATATACCAAATCTTGCTATCTGTATCCCCCAAGATGTCTAATATTACTTCCTCAACGTGATCCTGATCCCATGGTACACAGTCGACTCCCTTGAAACATGACATGGCATTATAAAACATTAATGACTTAACATTTTGAAACTTGACTGTATCAATATGGTCTACCGGCTTTCCGGTAATCATTTTCCAAAAGAAGATATCGTTATCTGGATCACAGTCATCTGGTAATGGATCGATCATGAACTCATCTTGAATACCAACCCCTGCAGTAGGTCCTCCTAAATTTGATAACATCCGAGACGATGCTAAATTCTCAAAAGAATCAGCAGTACCATTAACATTTATTGCTTCATTTTCCATAGCAGTAATATCATCACCAAACATGTCCATGAAGAAACTAATTATCCTAGTGATTGTATTTTCATTAACTTGTACATCGTCATCTTCTAAAAGATGCTGTTGTTGAAGTGGAACATCTACAATAGCACGTACATGTGTTTCAGCACTGAGACCACGGTTCCTTCTTTGTGCATCAAGCTCAATGGTTGCCTCCTGATTTAATGTGGCAATATGTAATTTTTCTCCTTCTACACGTGATGCAATATAACCAAATGGACCATATTTACTAGCATTTCTACCTTTTAGATGATATCTTTCATTAGCGGCAGCCATTAGACGAACAGATATCTCATCCTTAGTCAGATCATCCCAGTCATCAAGTGAATATATGTAATTTAATATATGCCAGCCACGTTTAAAGTTTTGCTCATCGGTTTCATCCTTACTTGATTTTCCAATAGGAATAGAATTCTGTTTTTTTATAGTCCTATTATCAGCTGAGATTGGTAAGTTTAGTTGTATTATCCTTGTCTTTTTTTTATAATATTGTATAGTCCAGTCAACATGTTCACCTGGATAAACCGGAGGATCTGCACTGAGATTCCCTGGAGGAGGAGTAACAATCATTTCCTAATATTAGAACTGCTCTCTCGAGACACGTCTTAGTCTATCCGTCTATCTGTGATCTTAATTGTTGGGGGGCTGCTTACTGTAACGGGACCTCACCTCAAAATGTAGTAAGAGAGGTAACTCGAAATTTCATTGTGAAATATGCGATATCAATGCTTATCAATCCATATCTAATTATATGTAACCTTCTCTCCTACATACATAAGGCTGGAGATTATTCACACCTATCTTTCTACATACTGCTGACAGTAACTAAGGTTAGCTACAAGATCAATATCAACAAGCATAAGCATGAATGTAAGGGTGCGCATGATTGGCATGGTATTAAGAAGCTAAGCCTTGAGAATGGTGACAATATGGATGTTGTCAGCGAGCAGTTGGTTTGGCAGATGGCTAAGCTTGCTGATGATGAAGGCCTCTTCGGTGATCACTATAAGCCTGGCCTTGCAAACCTTGTCAAGCTCACCTTTGAGATTGTACCCGAGCATGAAGATTTACATTCTTATGATGGTCATGTTGAAATCGAGGAGGCAGGTGTATACGTCAATGCTGAACAAGGTAAGTTCCTTGTCTATTGCCTACTAATTGAGTACCATATCATTCTCTTACACGACTTGTGCGCATTCCTCTCTCTTATATGCAGTTGACCATCAGTTCTTCAAGAACAGGATGGAGGAGGGCGATGATAACCTCCTTTACCTCTACAAGAGCGCTGATGCCAAGAGCCCCCTAGAGAAGAAGAAAGAAGCTTGTGACAGCACTGACAGCCCCACCTTCACTTCACTAAAGTGTCACCCCTTTGGTAATGGGGGACAGTGTGATGCTGATGAAGTCGATGATCATGTTAATATGGATGTGTTGCTCACACACGCAGCCATTGAAGCCGTGACTACCACGTACAGTGGGTTTCTAGACGGCCAGAATATGTTTATTGCTGATTATGCCATCGGAACATGCCCAGATGTTTACAAGGCGGACAAGAAGAGGGAGGTTTATGCATGGGATCTTGACTACTGCTTCAAACATCATCGTATTGACCGTAGTATTTATGGATGTGATAGGACTTCTGGAAAACAGACAAAGCAACAGGAGTTTGTCTTCTCAAACCAAGGCTTTCTTGATACCTACAACGACAAGATGAAACGTCTTGTAGCCACAGGTACTGGTGAGATTATCCACAAGGCCAAGGACTATCTTGGACAGCTCGAACACACTCTCAAACCCTGTCTTGAGAAGGATGTCAATAGTAATGCTGCTCTGGAGAGTTTTGAAACTCTTAAGAAGTACTTAGATCACCGCTCGGAAGTGATTACCAAAGAGCTAGATAGCCCTGACCCATTGTGTTCTATCAAGATGACCGAATAAGTAAAGAAGGTATATTGTTAGAGTTTGTAATACACAGCTGATCAACCGGGACAAAGCAGGTTTGTAGATAGTCTCAGAGTGTAATGTAATATAATTTATGTCCTATCCAATCTTTCTTTGCTCAGAGATTATATCATATACAGTCTTCCAGGACATCGTTCATAAAGCCTTTAGATTTGTCACTGAGCAATCCTTAGAAACTCTTCTTTTTTCCAAAGAACGAAGTCAGAGAAGCTTCTTTCTTCTTATTCATCGAGTTGGACTTTTGTTTCTTATCACTGCCCGAAGAAGCAGCTTTAGGAGTAACATGAGTTGACTTCCTTTTGCCACTACCATTAGCACTGCTACCACTACTCTTACTTGTTGCTGCCGAAAAGAAAGACAACATCGTCTTTCGTTCAGTTGTTGCAAAAGTCCTCGCCTTCTCATCAATGGGAGCATATGGTTCATCCACAAACGAGGTTGAATCCGAAGAAGTTGCTTGACGCGCCTTGGCAACCTCGTCCATGCCAGCCATCAATCTGGCAATAGCCTCCTCTGAGACCGGGAACTTGATACCTACAATCCGTTGACCCGAATCGGAGAGCTCAACTCTCATGACACGTAATGACCGCTGTGAGGTAGGCATAAACTGCACAGCCTTCTCCAAACTTGGCAGAATATGAACTTAAAGGTATAGATGTATGGAAGAAAAAAGGGATTAGATATACATATAACTCATGCACATAAAATGTTCCAAGACATATATTCATGCACATTTTACAATCAATGATACTTACGGACAGCTCCGGTAATGAGGCCAATCTCACTAATTCTAGGTGCTAAGCCGTCGCTGTGCTCTTTGCAATTGGAATTTTCATAAGCATCATCCCACAGATCAGCAACACTACTTCCATATTTGGTGCGGACCATACTCATAACATCCTTGTTGGGTTTTGCCTCATCATCCTTCTCACTCTTCTCCTCATCTACATCTTCATCAGACATAGCATCATCGGCTTCCTTCACTGCCTTGAGCAAGTCATCTGATGATAACAGCTGTTTATACTTGTATCGCATTTCTTGTGACGGCATCTCACACGGATTTTTACCAGTATTAGGCCGTGTAATGATCATTAGATTCAACGGATCAATGAAGTCTGTATCAATACCTTCTTCTTGTTCGATCTTCCTTGCGGCAAACATGATCAGATGACGGCCAGCAATCTTGCGTCGTGACATATAGAAGCCTGACTTGCAATGAGTTTCGACAAGGTCATCATCTTCCTCTTCATCGTCTTCTTCCCCTTCACCATCCTTTGAGTCTTCAGCAGCACGGCTTTTGTCTTCATCAAAAATGGACTGTACGATGCTATCAAAACTAATGCCTCGATCCAACACGAGTTTTGTCAGCTCAGTCTTTGCTCCACAGCTGGCATCTGTGGCAATGACTTCAGGATTACACTTTAGCGTCACACTAGTTGCTCGAATGTCCTCTACACTTCCTTCAAACTCTCCCGTGGCCTTGGCATCTGTGATTACATCGTCTAAAGTAGACATGAATAGACCAAAGACTAGGTTCTGACGAGCAACGTCTAACCCAGCAATACGATTCAAAAACTTCTTCACAGCTGGCTCACCAGTCGTCAAGCCCACATCGGATAGCGCAGTTGAGGCTTCTACTAATGCCGATCCTCTCTTATCTTCTTCCTCTTTTGCTAGTTCAGCTTCTTCTCCATCAGATTCTGACACGCTGAGAGCAATAAACTTGTCTAGGATATCATTAGCGTTACGAGACGGAGCAGTAATAGGTTGCTCTCCCAGGGCATTGAACGTCCTAACTAGTGCACGACGACCGAATGTGGAATCAATATCAAACTCGGATAGATCACTGCCACTAGCAGCACGCCGATCACCTTTTGTCAGTGCCCCTAGCTGTGCCATTCGCTTGGACACTGCACTGGCGAACCTGCGCTCGCCACCCAGTTCTGTTACAACCATCTTGTAAATTGGAGCAGACTCTTGACCTGAGCGATGACTTCTACCAAGCTGTTGTATGGCTTTGTCGGCCGCCCAAGGCAGTTCGATAGTGAAGTGTACACGCCTCTTGTGACTTGAGGCAACTCTTCGATCAGCGTGTAAACTAATTCCGGTCGAAGCGGCATCAGATATGATGGCAACCGACTTCTTGCCTTCCATAAACTTACGCTTCTCGACTATATTCAAACGATCACTCTCCTCTTCCCGAGAGACGGGCATGGATAGTCCAAAGGACTTCTGCTTGGAAGAGGCACCAAACCGCTTCACATACTTGTATTGACCACTTTTGTTTTTCACGATACGGCCAGATCGCCCCGTCATCTCAGCAACATTATCAACACCTCCTAGACGGTCAATGATATCATCAAGTGGATTTGGGGGCAAGTCAAGAAGATGAATTGACTCCAATAATGCATTCCTCTTCTCCACAAGCTCAGGTATAGGCTCCGGAGGAGGCTCACTCTTCATACGCTCAATCATATCAATGACCCGGGCATGTTCAAGCCGATCTGCTTCCGAAGCAAAACCATTAGGTGGCATTTCAGGTGTTTTTGGAATATCCGGAGGCGGGAGGGATACAGGGAAATGATTCCTTACAAAGTTTGCCATAATGCTTGCAGCCGTTGAAACTAGTCCTGATATAACCAATGATTCATAATCAACATTTCCCTTGCCTTTAGAACCACAGTTCGCAGCGAGTTCCTCTAATGCTACCTCCATACCTGCCTCTCCAGTACTTTGGAGACCTATAACAATCGCATGATCATCATTCTCGAGGTACTTCTTTGCCTGCGTCACAACCTCATTTATTTTTGCACAGATACACAGATCCTTGAAGAATCGTTGATGTGCCGACCAATATGTTCTTATTATTGTATGATATGTATAAGTTTGTAAGTATGTTGGTAAAAACTCAGAGGCAATATAACATAAAGATCTTACCTCCACAACGTTTTGGATGGACCAATACTCATGATAGACAAAGCTGACTCTATCTCATTCTTCACATTGAACCACCAACGAACTGCTGAATCGTAACTTGCAATCTGTTCATCACTCAACTTCACCTCCATAGTATGAAATTCAGCCCCATCCCAAGAAAGTGTCCTTGCTAAGAAGATTCCCTTGCGTTTCATTTCCAATGCAAGCATCTCCATTGCACCCACGCCCCTCTTGGCTAAAGCGCCTTGAAAAGATTCAAATGTTGGATACAATGGATTGGAGCTACCCCACAAACCAAGACGTGTACCGTACACCATGTGCTTAATATCCGAAACACCAGTGGCGGAGGCATATAATACTCTTGCATTAGGAAGTTTTTCTTGAATTCCAATCACAAGCTTGGCAGTGCGTGTATCCTGTTCTAAATTCTTCGCCTTGTGGGCCTCATCAAATACAATGACACCGGTATACGATTGTTCACAACGGCTCTTATCACCCACATTTGATGTGCTCCCAGATCCAGACAGCCAGCTGATTATGTTTTCCATCCGCTTCCCAGATACCAGCAAAGAATATGTTATGAATAAGACACCCTTTCCTAGACTACCTCCCGCACCAAGCCCTTTACTTTTCTTTCCACCTGACATTTGGTCAAGAACCTCGGCACCGTCATGAACATTAACGTGACATCCTACATCTGACAAATCACGCTTTGCATCTTGAACAAGTTCACGGCTGACGCTAATCCAAAGATGTCTCCCCTTTCCGTGGTTACGAGAAAGTGAATCAAGGATTGTGGCGGATATTTGACGACCTTTACCGATACTATGATGAACGATGAACATGGATTAACAGGTGTAATTAGATACACGATGGACATAGGAAAAAAGACACATGATATGAGCACATTGCAAATCTCCACTCACCCAGCACCATCTCCAATAAAGAACCTGAGGGGTATTGATTTTGAAACACATAGTAATAATAAATAAAGGGTAAGAGATTAATAAATCAAAATCCAACTGATACACAGCATATACAAACACTTACCCTGCCCTCATACTACCATCACCTTTACCACTTCCCTTACTAACAAATACTCTATTAAATCTACTCACGGCAAGACTAACACCCTCTGCTTGTAATGGCGACAATTTACCCTCCTTGAGTAATGGGAGAATAGTTTCACAGGCCTCATTTGGTACTAGAGGGGCACTAACAGATGACAAAAGTGCGGACTCAACAGCGGGAGAAGTATGACTTTGGATCTTCCCACTTGTAAATAATTCATGTGCAATTTGAATATTATTGCTTGGTTTAGTATCAGAAGAAGAAGGTTGTTTTTGATCCAAAACATTTGTCTTTGTATCAGCTATGTTGGTAATATCTTCCATACCCATACGTGAATCTTCATTATCTGTATCTAATATCTCAATAATTGAATTATTATCATCATCTTTCTTTGTGTTGTCAATTGATAAATCTACTAAATTACTATTACCACTAAAAGTTTTAGTAGATGTTGTATCATTGCTAATATTACAAGCTTGTGCTCTCTCTTGTAAAATTTTAATGACTGACTGCGGTAAGCCCGTTGGTATGTATGAAGCGAACGTATTAATTGCATCACCAGAGTCTTGGACTTCATCCTCTTTGGGTGGAGGCGGTGGGGCAGGTATTGTTGGTTTCTTTTGTGGTGGCTGTGGTACTGACGGTGCACCAGTAGAAGTAGATGTGTTGTTGTTCATGTTTGCCAATAACGCAGCGCGTATAGCAGCTTCGGTAGCTGCCGAAGATGATGCTGCAGACGATGCCGTCGCTCCGGAGGTATTAGACATGGCTTATGATCAGTATTTGAATGATTTGGCACCAATAACACGCTGTGTTTGTGGAGTTAGTATGGACGGAGAGGCAAAGAATTGGATTTGAATTTAGCGATAGAACGAAGTTTTATTTTCTAGAGTAGTAAAAGTTGGGGTTATTTTGATGTTCTCTTGCTGCATTAGGGAAGAAGCACATTCTATTGACTATTATATAATTCTCTCTTTCTCTCCATCTTCTTGATAATGATACGCTGATTATCCTTTGATCCAAGCTTTACCTTTGGGTTTCTCCTTCTTCTCACCCATAAGCTCTTTCCCGGCCAGTATTATCTGCTCACTTGCATAAAACATTCTGGATGAACTTAACTTGCCTTCTTCACTGTCAGGATCTAAATTCTTTATCTTCATTGATAATACTTCTAATGCTTCTCCACATGATATGAAATGCTTTGCAACCTCCGCTGGAGATTCACGTTGTAATATACTTGCACCCGCTTGTTCTAATGATATTGAAGCAGCTTTTGTTGGTGATATCATATTGCGTATACTGTCCATTAATTGTGTATTTCCATCTACTTCACTTTCATCGACAGCCAATGATAACTTGTCACTACCTTCTTTGAGACAATCAGCTCCTATATCATGCATTCATTCAAGATGATCATGAGGTAAGAAAAGAGTTTGCAATTGAGCATTTCCCACTCACCTTCCCGTAGTTCATCTATTACTAATTCTGCAGCAGTCTTAAATCTACAACTTGCTGCAGCTTGTGCTATACAGTCACCGCAGTTTCTAATATTGGCACCAGTGGCTGATAATGATCCTCCATATAAATCTAGTTTGGTTGTTAAATCTATTAGGAGTTCACCTGACCTAGCTAGTGCTTTGCCTTTTGCCAATTTGCATTGGTGTGAAAAAACATATTATGCATAAAGAATCAAGAAGTCAGTTAGATACGGCGGGTAAACAGTATATAAAGTTGCAAATGTATTAGTTCATCTTACCTGAATCCATCAAGGGTATAGCAGCAGGCTTCAATGAAAACAGAGCAGTTGTTATTCTAGTTGTTGTATGATGTTTATGTTGGCATTGTTTTGTGGTTGTGAATGAAGATACTAAAGATGATAATGTTGGAAAAAGAAGAATAATTGAGATGATCGACGGCAGCCACATATTGAAGAAGATGATATGTAATTACAATATAGCAGTGACGTTTAGATACAGGACAAGGCAACTACGAGACGCAAGAAGGCCAGGCCAGGGGATTGACCGTGCGCGCGTGGAGGATAAAGGATACCTCACGATATCTTTGAAAAAATGACATCACAGCAACTCATCAACTCTACTCAATAGGTATCAATAAATCAACAATAGAATAAAGATAATATGTATCAAATATCGCTCCTACCTCTTCTCATATGCCTTGTTATTAGCAGTGGGGCATTCGGTTTCACCTCACTCAATCCTGGTAGAACCATAAATTCATCATCTTCTGCAATAGTTGACAACTCATCACAAAATATTAGAGACATAACTTCAACATATAGAATTTCATCAGCCTTTCATTCAACATCATACTCTACAACTACTTCATTATATGCAACATCAGATGGTGGCGCTGATCAAGCTGAGTTAATAGCAAGACGTATCGTCGTAGTAGGAGATGTTAACGGAGGATACTATCGATCATGTGTTAAGAATGAGGGTAGTCGATTCCGAAATTTAGTTGGTACCATGACTCCACCGGATGATAATGACAGGGCAGAGATATATGTTGAGGTGAGTTTTTATAGTCTGGTTGTTTAGTTGTTGATTTTGTTTGTTAAGTGTTAAGAGACTGATAAAGTTAAGAGAGACGATAAAGTTTAAGAGAGCAGATGTAGAATGTATTTTTAGGGATAGGGCTTGTTTTTGTTTGAAACTTTCTACCGTGGATTGAAGAAGATAGGAATTATTTACTCAGTATTAACTGCTCACAATCATACGTCTCGCTTTATTTTATATCTGATCTGGAAATATTATGATGGGACATAATAATATGTATGCAATGAAACAACAAATTATTATGAATATTTGCACAGGGAAAACGTAAAATGGTCGAGAGTTTCATCCGATGGTGTGAACGTGGCGATGTTGGCCTTTCACAAACAAGTACAGTTGATAGTATTTCCGAGGAGGAGCCGACGGGGTTATATGAGGAGTTCTATGTCGACACGGGAAGAAAATAGAACAAAAATAATGAAAATGATACAAGAAACTAATGCTAGTGGGGGGGGGGGTTACTGTGGTTTTTATATCAAGTACAAGGGAAAAGAGAAGTTAAATTATCAACAGTCAGTGGGTATTGTGCTAAGGGGTGCTACTAGGAAAGAGATAGATAGAGAGAGGCTAGCAGAAGACAAATAAGGTGTGATTTATACTTATGACTAACTATGACTGTTACCCCAACTAACCTAACCTGATTCTACACGATATTTACCAACCTAATGATTCATTCTGTGCGAGCACGGTGGAGGTTTATTCATTCTTTGTGCAGTTACAGTTGGTGAACGTTTTCGTTTCATACTTTCAATAATAGAAGTATTGTATTTGGTCTTCTTTGATAGGAATGGAGAATCGCGATAGATGACATGTATATGATCAATCTCGGGTACCGATCTACTCTCAATAGAGTTTGTGAACCATACCACCTCCCTGCCGGGGCCTAACTTGTTCTTAATAGTATGAATACAATAGTCCCTTCCTTTGATAGATTCGAAAAAGACGACATTGTGACTGATACCTTCTGTGAAGAAGTATGGATACTTATTTTCCATCCATGCCATCTTCTCCCCCTTTACAGCTTCACCATCTATTTGTGCAACTAGCTTGCCTTCCTTATCTTTAATTGCAGTGTAACCAAACGATTCACATTGTTGTCGATCGGCGGTTGATGCCCATTTATCTTTATCCTGTTCATAATCTTCTACCCGTTTCTGCTCAACGTGTGGTGCCCTCCAGAGTAGTCCACTTGATACAACAACTCTTTTATATTCATCATTCTTGCAATCTTTTATTGCATCTACATAAGAAGACACAGAGAAAGAAAGATGAGCATGTGTACTATATATCTTACAACAAAACAATCATATTCCATAAGTCCAAGAGAGACTCACGACTCACATAGCAACTCATTAAATGTAATAGGTTGAGTATTTGTAGACTTATCAACATCCATTCTTTGTCGATTCTTAGTGTTCTTGACAATATTGTTTGCAGCCTTCTCGACAAAGGACACCCCATCATCTTTATCATAACCGGCAGATGCAAGGGGTGAAGGTGGTATTATAACGTATGGTTGTTCAATCACATACGACCCTTTCTTTCCTCCAACATACCTATCATCTTTTGAGAGACACCCACCCATGTTACTTTATATATTACATTACAATATGAACAAGCAACTAAGCAACTTCTCTACTTTGGGTAAAGATTGACACCATGCACATACAGACTACCTTCGCTTCGCTTCTGAGACAGATAGCGTTTTGGGGAAAATGTGCACTTAGAAGAATTGCCGAATTTGGACTTCATTTAAGTGCAAATAATGCAGAATAATGGCCATTAAGTGGCAGTTGGGCCTTTACAAGAATAAAATTAGTGTACTTATGTGCGTATTATCACACTATGTAAGCCTGTGGGCCAATATAGAGGCAAAAGTACGGTATATACCGTACGGTATCGTGGATACCACATAAGTGCACTTAAAAAAGGCCAATATCACACTTTTTTGCACAGACTACCTTCGCTTCGCTTCTGAGACAGAGAAACACACACACCACGCACCCCTGCAGATTGCAGATGCAAAGATCGCCGCCTTTGCTTGACAACCTTTCATTTTATAACTGGGCGAGATATCAACAGGAGATAACATTCAAACAATTAACAATACCAACAAATCATGGCGGCGTCAATCAGTGGAGTCCTAACTTTGCTTATCGTTCTCGTTATTGCTCCTTTGATGGCATATCTTTACAATCGATATTGCAGCAAATGGTGTTCATCACGGTTGAATGCAGCTAAGAAAAGAATGTCTGAAACTTCATTGGGAAGACGACTATCAATGGAAGGGATTCGTAGGCGCCTCTCTCGATTCAGTCGACGAAAAACTAGTTCTGGTACTGACGATGATGTAGCTCTTACACAATCTATGACCGCATCGATGCTACTTCAACAAGAAGCACACCGTAATGAGTTTGATGATACCCGTAGTACCTCGGCAGTTCTCTTTGGATTGATTGGTTCAGCCGTAGGCCTTGGTAATGTGTATCGATTTCCATTTATTATTGCTGGAAACGGAGGAGGGTCGGCTTTGATTATCTACTGTCTGTGTCTAGCGTTAGGTGAGATGTGTATGTATTAAGGGTATCTTTTGTGTCATATCCTTCTTGTTTGCTAATATACAATTTCATTAGTTGCATACCCACTGTTCTTCTACGAATCTGTGGTCGGATTTTACATTCGTAAACCTCCCATTCAAGCATTGTCAATAATTAATCGTCGTTGGAGTACTGTTGCTCTTGGACAATTTATTATGTTGTGTCTTGTGATGGGATATTATAGTACCATTACTTCATACTGCCTTGTCTTCTTGGTCGGTTCATGTAAGGATCCTATGCCTTGGACTGCTGATGCTCAGGGAACTGAAACAGATGCAGAGGCAGCGCAGAAATATTGGTACGATGATGTGCTCAATAACTTTAGTCCGGAGGAGCTTTCAACAAGAAGCAATGGCGATCTTGGGGGTTTAAATGGGAGCGTTGTTGGTGCACTTGCTGTGACGTGGTTTCTCACCTTCATGGCAATGGCTTTTGGCAAGGATCTTGTTGAACAGATCACAAGAGTGACTGTTATTGCTCCCATCTTCATTATGATTTTAATGGTAAGTTTGCCTTAGTGTGATGTGGTATCCTCATACATATATTCACACTCACCGACGCTCATCAAATGCAACTTCAATTATAGGTTATTGCTGCCAATACTCTTCCTGGTAGTTCTGATGGAATATCATTCTACATTGGCAAGGTGAGTTGGTTTCTAACAGTATACTTTATGTTTTCAGTGTTTGTTCTTGTCTCAGTATTATATTTCTATTCTATCTCTTCTGTGCAGTTCGATGCGTCGGTCTTTAGTGACATTGCTGTATGGGCAGCTTGTCTTGGACAGGTGGTTTTCAGTCTTGGACCCGGATTAGGCGTGGCTATGTCATACGCGAGTTCTCTCGATGACCCACAGGTCAATATAGCAAAGACTTGTGCTATTGTGGCTATCGTGAATGCTCTCTTCTCCATCTTCGGCGGCTTCTATACCTTTGCTGTGGTGGGGAATGTAGCGTATGTCACGAGCGACCCAATTAAAGACATCACTGATAATGCTGGACAAGGCCTTGCTTTTTTGGTTGCTCCAATAGCCATGAATTCCTTCGGGTCAGCAGCTAACGTGATGTCCGTATTATTTTTTCTCATGTTGTTCACCCTTGGGATTGATTCTATATTTGCCTATGTTGAGACGATCGTAGCCTTTATTGATGGTACTGCTCACATGTTCAAGAAGGAACGGTATCTACGAAGATTGGCAACAATGTGAGTATGGTGTGTGGCATTCTTTAATCACCTTCGCTTATCATGAGTATTCTTGCTGAAGTATACTATTAATCTTTTGCTCTGTCTCGTGTTCTATAGGGCTTTCACCTGTTTGGCTTTATTCTTGACGGCAATTCCGTACGCTTCTAGGCTTTCTACTTATATGACGGATGTTATTGACTACTTCTCCAACACGATTGGTGAGTACTATTGAGAGGTATCCTGTTGTCCATACAAACAATATCTGAGCTTATTCTCACTTCTCGGGTTCAACTTTGTTTACACAGGACTCTTATTCTCGTGCTTTACCATCATGCTTGCCATCTGTTTCGATTTCCAGTATGAACGAGTCATGGATACAATGCTTGGTACTGGCCATTCTATCTCCAAATGGTATGCAATTCCAACATTTGCACTCGCTCCAATCGGCAGTTTATTCTTAGCCATGTACTTGCTGATCAAAACTATCATTGATCCCTTCCCGGGGTACAAAGAGGCCGGAATACTTGATGACTTGTCTTCTCTAATTGCAATCGGGTGGACTATATTAGCTGTGTTGCTCGTATGTTACTTTGGTAATCTCTGGCGCTGCGAACCGTCATCATTACCCCCTACTACACCAGATATTGTCGGTGAAGAGGAGATGAAGAAGGTCCAAGATGAAGCAGATTTTGAAGACGAGGAGCTGAATGATGATGGCAGAGAACCCAAGACAGTTGAATTGGCCGAACAAACTGATCCTATTGAGGATACTGAAGTACCTCGTGAGGAAAAGGCAGTTGATATCGAGGCTTAAACATGAACTTCTTAAGAAAGAAAGCAATTGGACATTTCATAATATTGTCAGAGAATTCTCAGTGAGTGATGTAATCTGTATAATGTCAATCAGCTTAAAAAGCTCCTCTTTTCAATATGTCACGGTTTGGTATCATCATGAATACCTAGTACTCTTCCTCTTTCATACACAAAGTATTTCTTCATCGCCTCTGTCTAATTTAATTGTGAATGGTAATTGTATTTGAAGAAAAAGTAGTTTGATTGCAATCAGTATTCTCAGCTCTCTAAATCCACAATATCATGTGGTTTTGACGGCGTCATTCAACTTATTGCAAGTATACACTTTCATCTCATTGCTCTTTTAATTCAAAGCAGCAAGAATATCCTCAATCGATGCATTATCTCCTACCTTTTGGTCATAATGTTCAAACAATGGTTTACTTCCCTTGAACAAAAACATACCTCCTTGGCGAAGAGTGTCTTGCATATCCTTTGGCGCTAGATTCTTGAAACCGATGTTATCCGCTGCGTTTTTGTATGCTTCTCCCAATGCTTTCAATGAAGTTTCATCATTTCTAGCCATCATATTATCAATGGCCGTTGGATTCCACATGGTTTTGAAGCCTTTGTCCAGTCCAAGTACCTCTCCAACAGCAGCTCCTTCATCACCAAAGCATAGTTCTTCAGATATACCTAATTGAGTAGAAAACTCTCTTGCTGCTTCTCCAGATCCAATACCAACAAAGTACAACTTTGGAATTGCTGGAAGCACTTGCTCTTTTAAAGCGGCTGCATGCTCCCAGCATAGCTGTATGATATAGCAGTATAAGAAGGGTAGATAATAATATGAGATATTGAATATGAAAATGAGAAACATATGATACTAAAAAATGCATATGATATGCTCATATGAAATGATATGCACTTCATTTATGCTCATATGATATGTTCAATCACATAAATCACTCACAAATCATCCATAGTGACGTAAGAAAGCTACTGCAGCAACCTCATCTGCAATACCGAGTGGTGTATTTGCTCTCCATTTTGTTGGTAAGACGACTGATAATTCATTTGTATCAACGAGGGGAGTAGACGATAGACCATCATAGACAGTACTTGTGCTTGCTGGTGCAATTGCACTAAATCCATTGGCAGTAGCTGCAATGAAAGATATGAAGAGAAGCAGAAGAAGTTAAGGATAATTCCATATCAGATCAAACTATTCCAAATAGTCAACAAATACTCATCACTCATCACATTTTTGATATGAACGCTCATCATGAGAGTAGAAAATTCATAAAACATACCAATATAAATCGCCGCGAGTAATAAAGTGCCGCGTTTGACCATCTTTATATATACTATCTCCACTCTCGGTGGTTGTAGTCTCCAATAGGAAGCAAGTGCTCTACATTCTCATCAAACTGCGTCATCGTCTGAAATAATGACAAGCAGTCTTCGTTTAATCGCTAAAGCCCCGTCCCCTCTTGGCGGCTTCATTCATTCAGTCGAGATTGAATGCATATTAGTTCCAATATGAAGTATAGAAGGATATCACAGCTTATAGCTTTAGTAGCACTTGCAATGGATGGCGGTGCCGCTGCTTCAGCAAGTAGATTGAGAAGTAATAGAAGCGTCGTATTGCCACCAACACATGATCTTCTTTTCAATGACATACGTGGCGGTGGTAGTCAAGCAATTGCAACAACAAAATCAATTGACAGTATAAAAAGACAAACACTCAATACATTACACCAAACATCCTTCTTAATGGTTGCAGCAACAAGTATGGTTGTATTCGCTCCTTTACCTTCATTAACCGCTTATCTTGAACGTTCTATATCAACATCAACTAATACTAATAATATGACACCACAAGCTAAAGCAGTACAAATCTTATCAATATTATCAGCAGTATCAGCTGCTATTGAACTATTCCTGTCACCATTAGTAGGTGTAGTCATTGATACGTTTGGAAGGAGACTCCCTATGACTATATTCGCTTCAGTAATTGGATTTGCGAATTTGGGTGTAGTAGTGCATCCTTCAATTGTTACTATATGCATATCTAGAATGGTAAATGTGTTGCTTGGGGGGTTTCTGGTTATTATTGCAAATGCTGTTATTGCAGATTTGTTTACTTCATCATCAAATAGTAAGAATGATAAGGGAAGTGAACAAATGGGGGGAGTTCTAGGTAGACAGGCAGCCACAGTATCACTTGGCTTCCTCTTTGGTAGTGTGGCTGGGGGACGATTAACTGAATATGGTGAAAGGATAGCATATGGCTCGGCTCTGATCTTTTCAACACTTGCAACATTGAACACATTCCGAATGAGAGATAGCTTACAATTCACAAGGGATACTGATAAAGCAACAACATCGAAAACATCAAAAACAGAGGATGATAGTCCCAAACTATTCTCACAAGAGTCGGCAAGATGTATTAAAGAAAAGCTTATAGAGGCACCATTATCATCAATACAACTGTTATATGTCTATGGCAAACGTATGCGTACATTGGCACTACTATTAATGTTACAATCGATACCAATATACATGGGTGATGTATTTCAAATGTTTGCCAAGGAAGAATGGGGATTAAGTGAGTGTTTATATGTATATTCTTGTGTCGCATATCTTGTGTCATGAAATGTTAAGTCATACCAAATACTCACCATGCTTGAAACGCTCGCTCTTCATATCTTATTAGATCCAAAAGACTTTGCAAACATCGTGGCCCTCTTTGGTATACTTGGAATAGTATCAAATATGTCCCTACCGCTAGTATTAGAATCAATGGGATTACGAACGTTCTCTCTCTTTGCAATATTGAGTTCTCTTCTTTTCCCCTTGGCAACAATATTTACAAATTCATATCGTCTTGTACTGTTAGCCGGATGTATAGGCTTGTATGGTGGTGTACAAAAGGTAAGAATATGCATAACCTTTCACTTCAATCACTTCAATCTCAATCAATCACAAAATCTTTCCTGTCGCAGATTGGTACTAGCAGTGCCATGATGTCATTAGCAAATGAATTGAGTATTCCTCAAGGACAATTGCAGGGTGAGAAAGCTTCGATGCTTGCATTATGTAAAATTTGCTCTCCAATAGTGTATGGTTGGTTATATATCAAGGGGAAGTCTTTTAGTAGCAGTAGTATTGCGGATGGCAATGCAGTTGAGATGATTATGACCAAGATTGGATCGAGGATGCCGTTTGTCTTGAACCTAGTGCTAGGGATAATGGCGTTTCTTCTTACTTGGGTGTCTATGGGATAATATTAAACTAGATCAACATCGTAGACTCAAATAGATCCATTTAAATAACCATAAGTGCCATAACCAAGTACTAAGCCATCTATCTCTTAATTATTTTGAGGCGATATCTCCTAAAATTTGTTATTGATCCTGATCTCATTCTCTCTACTGTCAGAATACCTAACGTCGCGCCTCTCGGTTCTTCCACTTACCTCAGTCTCTGTTGAACTCACTTGTATGTCCGCTTGTAGATCTTATCGGTCCATGATTCAGGATCTGCCTTGTATGGGGCAATGCTAAATCCATAGCACCGATCCTTTGAATCTCGCCTGACTTCAGTATGAGTACAGTTTGTAGTGTGCCCCATGCTGCCGGTACCATACTTTCCGTTCGAGCCATACAATGCTAGCCGAGACAACCAATGATCTGCATCACAATCGGTAGCCTCCTCTTGATTCCCAAGTCCCTTGCCCCCCCTCTCCAATGAATTCCTACTATTACTCTTCCTTTTATAGCCCTTTATCTCCTTTAAACGGCCTTCATCCTCATCCTTGTATCCTAAGTAATCATCCAAAGACTCATATTCCTTCGATTCCAACCATGTCCGTAGTTTTGGGTTGTAAAGGTGGCCACCAAATACAATTCCATATTGATGGTTACGAAAGATTCTGATACAACGATGTAACGTTGAACACTTCATTCCATTTGCAAAATCGTTTAACTTGGTATCCCCGCATAGTTCACAAGAATAAGGTGTGTCTTTGATGACACGATCTTTCACCACAGGGATTCCACCACCAATATCCCGAGTAGCAGGAATGGTTACCTTAAAGGTCGGTAAACCTTGGTTGACCATTATACCAACTTTCATCTGGGCAATTCTTCGACCTTCTGTCAATGGTACAGCATGGTACATGCCAGAATTTCTATCTTCTTCATCCAATCCAGATGCAAGAGACTTAACAGCATTCATGCTGAGAAAGTGGCATGTGACTGCCGAGTATGCAACACTAACCTTGAGCTTGAACGGATTACGCATTTGGCAATGGCAAGTACCAGTCCTCTTCATAGTTGCTCCTCGACAATCATCATTCTCAATGATGGAGTCTTTTACGGCCTTTATTTAGATAGAAAGAGGATTGACAATGCGTGTGTTAACAAACTTGCTGTAGATACAAATATACCATGATAAACCAAATAAAGCAGGTCTTACCACAGCCCAACTAACTGTATACACTTCTCCGGACTCAACTTTCGTATCAAGATTTGATTCGATTCCAAGAAAGTGTGCTTGTACTGTTGCCAAGAACTCATTCCCCGCAGCAAGACCAGTAAATTGACGTAAAGCTAGGACACCATTGGATGGATCAAGTCCTTTGTCGATGCAAAAGACGGCAAATGCATTGGTGAATTCATCGACCGGTTCATTGAATAGAGCAGCACAGCTTTCAGGTGTGTGTACATCACCCCCAAACGAGGTACCACAGTACTCCTTTGTCAGACGCTCATTGGCAAGGAAATCTTTAGTTGCCTCAATGATTGATTGTTCAATACTTCCACGCCCCTTGAAATGCTTCCCCACAAGTGCCTCGGGTGTAGGTAGTGCGGTAAGTCCTTTCATACGACGGAGGGTATTATCCTCCATTGTTAAAAATACATCTTTGTATTTATCAGCATGTTCTTCGGCAAAAAGATTTGATGGACCCTTCTGCTCATCCTCATTTCTGGTAGCAACAGCGGCTGAGGTCGCTTTATATCTACTACCAGAGGTATAACCAGCAGCAATCTTGGCGTCCACTAAAATCATATCCCTTTTTGAACCGATACTAAGGTATGCTTTCGCAACCTCTTTTGTACTGAGTTGATCAGCAGTACTGACACTATCATCATCATTGTATTGTTCAACAACATTGTCAACTATACTAGGTGTCATTTGATTTTCCCAATCAATTTGACCCCATTTATTCTGGTCCTCATCCCAAAGTGATTTCTTTCCGCCGCGTGCTTTGATTGATGAATCAGTCTTTGATTGTACAAGAACCTTGGTTACGGCAGCAATGATGATCGGACGAATAATATTCCACTTCTCTTTTGCAGATAATTTAGTAGTTGAGACATTGTTGTTGGCAGGTTGTGCAACTAGTTGTTGGTCTAGATTCCTTTCTCGTAATGGTGATAGTTGGTCATCATTTTTATCATCATCAACAATACCACCAATACCGTTCACCTCACTTGGGGTGAAGCTGACGGTTAGTGCTGATAGCTCTGATCCTAAACCCGATAATTCACCAGTTTCACGCAATGCAGTGGCATTAATATTGAGTGCAGTTGCATCAATATTATAATCCTCTACATTTGTTGCTGTTTCTGGTAGATACAGACCTTGTAATGCCGTTGTATCAAGGTAATAACTATCATCGTCACCACCATCTATATCTTCAGTAGAGGATGACATTATTATATATATACGTGCTGCCGAAGTAATACTTATCCACACGCTACACGCTCATCAACTAACAACCAGCCAATAAATTCATCAAAGATTTAAGATTTGTAAAGAAGAAGGATACCGATTCGAATTCGAAATCCATAACTCAAACTTTACATGAGAGTGTTATATAGTCTCTATCTTGATTGTATTATATCCCTGCAGTTCAATCCTTGTACGCGACAGTTATAGGTATAATCAATTGCCACAGCCTCATATACACCAGCTATATTTACACCGTTGTATATCATATCTAAAAGCAAATGTAAGTTAATTTCAGATGACACATCTTGTAATTTATTTTGTATTGAGAACATACTTACTTCACTATATTATATCATATAACTTAAATATACCATGTGATACACACGTAAATATATGATTATATACCAGAGTAAGTGGATCATACCAATTAATGCTATTAATTCTAATATGTTTCATTAAAATTATATTTTCACATGGTTCCCTCTCATCATCGGTTCACCGTCTTAACTTATGTTTTTAATTATATAATAGACATGCCAAGCAACAACCACGCACTCCCGCCGCCTCAAGAAGCCGAGGATTTCAACAGAAAAGCCTGATTTGGAAGAATTGTTACGCATCCATTGTCCAAAGGTTGCATTGGAGCAAAAGGAAGCTAAGAAGAGTAAGAAACGTAAAAATCTTACTGATTCAAGTGATGAGGACGAGGAGTAAGTTATATCAATTAATAAATGGTTTAAATGTTTTGTATGTGTGTTTGTCATGTATATTAATTAACATTTACACCCCTGCACTGTATATACATAGTGAGAAAGAAGAAGTGTTTAGTAGTGAGAGTGAAGAAGAAGAAAGTGAGGAGGAAGAGTTCAAGGACGAGGACGAGGAGAAAGGAACAACTGGTAAATTCGTTGCTGCTGCCAACAACAAGGAGACTACATCTGCCAAGAAGTCTACCACTGCTACCAAGAAGAAGCCTGCCTCCTCTATCAAGGAATCAGCCAAGAAGAAGACTACCTCTGCCAAGAAGTCTTCCACTTTGAAGGCACCTGACTTCTCTGCCTCTACCTCTGACAAGAAGAAGCCTGCTCCCTCTGCCAAGAAGGGAAATGGTGGCATTAGCTCTTTCTTTGGTGGATCCTAAAGAGAAGAAGAAGAGTCGTGGCAGGAAGGGTCGTCGTGCTGTGTTCACCAAGCCTCCCAGCTTTAAAAGTAGGGCTAGGAGGTTGGCAATCATTTCATATGTTCTCCTTCAAGGAAGTATCTTGGAAATGGCACTGGAGGAGGAGCTTTCATTGAGTGAAACTCTTGCGGTATTAGAAAGTGTAGGGCTTGGTGAAGGCGGGGCAGTTGGAGGAATTGCAAAGCGTAATGAACACCTTTTGAAGGAGATCGAATCTCTTGCAAAGGCTTCTCTAGCCTAGGTTGTCACTGTTCATACATTTCATCCTATCCATCCATCCATGCTGAGAATGAGGAACATCCACACCTCCACATCATCCACACACACACACACAGAGGAACATTCACACCTCAACTTCATTCACACCTCCACACACACACACGGGTCGTTTGATGAATAGATCCAACACCACTCATCTTTGTTTTAGTTCAAATTGTTAGCGATTAGTGGATAGATGACTTTTATTAGTACATCATACCCACAGTATACTCTAAAACTAAACAACACCTCAGCATGGCATGAGTATACAATCACCTCACAATACCTTGCTAGACTTAAATAGGTCCATTTAAATGACTTCAGGAGTGTTTCTCCATTAAGACGACAAACTTTAATAATCTATTCTCCCTATTGCCTCCAACCTCACCCCACGGTTATCCATTAACCTTAATTCACTTTTGACACAATACCAGAACTACTGTCAATCTTAATGACATCACCATCTTTGAATTTCGATGTCGCATTCTGTGTGCCCACGATCGCTGGGATGCCATACTCCCTTGCCACAATAGCAGCATGACTAAGCATACCCCCATAATCTGTAACAATACCTGCACATAGTCCAATCACACAATTGAACGACGCTGAGCAACTGTATGTGCAAACCAAGTCACCCTTCTTAACCTTTCTTAGATCTCCATCATTTAGTACCATGCGCACAGGACCTTGAATGTTTCCCATTGCTGCAGCGAGTCCTTTAACCTTGTCGGAACTCTCAGAAATCTCCTTATCTGCATCAGCTTGGCCTTCATCCCATACTCCACGAAGCAATCCGGTATCCAAGGCCCTCATAGTACGACGGATGTTTGGAGGTAATGCCATAGGGTCTGTGTTATGAATAGACAAAGCAGATGAGACATGCATGTAAGCTTGAGAAAACACATCTAAACTTGTACTCATAACACTTACCAGGATGTGGAGGAGGCGTTCCCAACGCTCGCGGCACTAGATTTGGATCGGCCTCGGCAATATACTTCATTCTACGAGCTAGTTCCTTTGGTGTGGGGATTTCGACAAGTCCTTGATTAACAGCAGACCTACCAGCTGACAAAGACGACAAATCACCACCCATGAGAGACAGGGCCTCGGCCTTTGTGGCGACACAAAGATGATCAGACTCTAGAATCACACCTTGATCGACCAGGCGTCTTCCTGCTTCCAATAACCCACGACGACATAACCCGATACCACTTAAATCTGTCTGTAGACCTCTCTCATCACGAATACGAAAGAATCGTCGTCCGACGTCCAAGATCTCCTCAAACTCTTCGTGCTTGTCTTCAGGCAAAGCACTCTTCCATTCATCAGCCAACTCACGAACCTTTGCTTCCGCCTTGTCTTCGTCATAGTCTTCAGTTACTCCAAGATATAATGTTTTCAGATAAAAACTAGGCTCCTCAATCATAGTAGGTACCACCAAATCATATCCTCCGGTAAGGCGCGTGCCATACTTAGTCCGAACTTCTCTCATAGATTCTCCGAGCTCATCAGGCATGTGTAGCAGGCTGAGAAGTTTGAGTATTAGCTCAGAATTGACATAAAAATACAATGTAATACGAGCTATACTCACCAATCCAACGCCCACTTGGCATTCTGGTGTTGAAGCAGATCTGTTGCTTTCTTGGACTGCCGCAGCAAGCGAAACAGCTTGGCTAACATTGGATCTTTCTTATTTAAGATCCCACGAGACTCGGGACTACTTGCCTCCAACAACTGCAACGTCTCCATATCGTTCCTTCCCGTGAGGTCTGCCATACGATTCATATAGTCCCCGACTACTACCATTGTAGGGAAGGAATACGTATGATGCATCTTCCAAAACTCCACCGCCAAGTCATAACAACGAGCAACATATACCTTGAGACTCCTGAAAGATAAGCTACTTGGGTTTACCGACCTCAACTCCTCCAATAATGCCTCGCAATCAGGACGGAAGAAGTCAGAGAACTCCCGATAATCATCCTCGTATAATTTCTTACTCCAATATGCCTCTGCTGCTCGTTCCAACGCATCAGATGGCGGCATAAACTCAGGTTGAGAGAAGCTGAACTGGTGTACAAAGCGGAAGTTGATTGTCTTGATAAGACAGCCCTGGTACACGGAGAGTACAAAGCAATATCAGAGTAAGAATGGAAATTGATCAAAGACATTGCAGATGCATACAATATGCTCAATGTAACTCACTGTTCTACGGGCATGATTTCTTCCGTACTCGAATCCATAGTTCTCTTGCATCCACTTTGATAATGGTCTCGGAAAATGAGTAGGATCGAACGTCCAAAAGCCTTCACCTGGAGGAATAAAACTCATTCCACTACCGTTGCTTCCAATGGTAGTGATTGGACGTGTCTGAAGGATCATCAATTTACCACCTTGAATCGCCCATTCAATATCTACAGGAATCTATTGATACCATATGAGAGCGGCATTTAGAAAAGTGCTGCAAAACTATAACGGTATCATCATATACTTACATTGTAGAAGTCCTCAATCTGCCTAGCTAGCATATTCAATTCCTAAGGTAGAAAGATTTGATGAATTACGATAATTTTTGACACCTGAGTATACACATTCATTGAATACAAAGTACACATACCTTGAGATTGCTACTAGAAAGTACAGGCTGTTCAAAAGGTTTGTCCAGCTTTACTTTTACAACTCCCTCACTATTACCAGCACCTATCCGATATAGAAAAGGAGAAAGATAACGGAGGTCAAAGTCATATGAGTATATAAAGAGTCAACTATTATCACAACAAGGAAAGTATACTTACGAACAAACTTATGCTCTTGAGCATTAATATCTTGATAGACTAGCTTTCCAGTATACTTGTTGACCACGAAGCGATCTGGTGTTACCTCTCCACCAACAAGTCCTTCTCCTTGACCAAGTACAGATTCAATCATGACTTCACTTGACTCGCCCCAAAGGTTCCGTGAGAAACACACTCCTGCACAATCAGCTTCAATCATTTGCATGATCAGTACACCCATTTGCGGAGCAATCATTTTCTCTGGATCTGTGTTGTATAATGTTTGGCATTAGATATGATTATTCATGTCCTGCCGAATAGCAAACACATATACTATAACACTAATCTACTTACCATAAACATCTTGTTCACTCTCTTTGAGAAAGACTGATCTAGAAGCATAATCTAGGATGTGCTCCTTGAACATACTTGCCCAACAGGCTTTGATCGAGTTAATGATATCCTCGACTGTACTTTTGTAAAGAAAGGTATCATATTGACCAGCAAACGACTGCCCAGCTAAATCCTCAGCCGATCCTATTAATTGTTTGTGTATGAGTGTTGTGAATGGGTTGGTCAGTTTTCCCAACACGAGTAATATTACATTGATTCATATATTATGTGCATATAACTACACATACCTGATGACCGTACGGCATAAGATATGTTGGATCCACCACCACTACGAGCCTTTTCGGTATTAATAAAGTTCTCAACGTTCTCTACAACCTCTTCCATGACATCAGTTGACATAATCTTTTCGCGGATAGTTGCTAACTTGGGTTTCATATCATGTCGAACCGATTCTACACGCAAGTCAGAAGAGAAGACTTCGTCAATCAACTCCACTACTCCGGCAGCCTCGATGTGTAGAGAGTAAACATATGTCGGTAAAATAAATGCAGACGCTATGGGTTGGATTTCGATATTGACAAGATATGATATAAGAATGATACGAGATAATGAGCATATGATAAATGATACATAATATGAGCATATGATATGGGCATATGATATGAGCTTATGATATATGATACGAGCACACGATAATGTACAACAAACAACACATGCAGTCAACTTACGAACGGGGAAACCATATTTTGCTAATCTCCAACACTGTAATGCTTTACCACCGACTAATGATAATGTAGCCTCTTCATAACTCTCAAGCGGAGAGCCCAGTGAAGAATTAAAGTCGTTCAAATCTAGTTCACCCATACCTGAAAGAAAGTTCTTTGATCCTCTTGCTGATGCGGCTACAGATAACCTGCCACGCCGTCCCATATGGATAGATTGTGCTCTTTGCATAGCTCCCCTCATGATGATTGTATCTTATTATCTATTGTTTGTTCGTATTGCAAACGAGAATAACGTATGTAACGTGTTGTATTGTATCTTTTGCTTTTTATGAACCAGCTTTGCTTTTTATGAATCAGCTCTTTGTTTTTGTGTCGAATGATGACAATATGATACAAAGGCTTATAATGTCAAAAAAACACTGCATGCATATGTTTATCGTCTTGAAGAAGTTGCAAATAGGCTGATTTGCAAGATCCTCTCTACTGCAATAAAAGATATTAACTTTGGAACCGTTCTATCGCCAAATCTCATTTCCAGATAGATTTGTTTTTGTTGAGGTTGTTATCAACACCAACAAAGCTGACTTCTATCTAATTAGACCTGGCCATAATATCGTATTTATTTGCCAAATACATATACGGCAATATGCTGTTGTTTTAAAAATTCTGCAGATCAGTGAAAATAAGGGCAAAGTGAAACAAATCAATATTGAAGGTATACCAGTGAACCGAATACCAAAAATATACATTACTGAAAGTAAGGACAAAAGCAAGGAAACAAATCAGTATTGGTACACACCAGTAAACCACCATTATGTCTAAACCGGATCATATCAGATCAAACTATGCAGTTAATAATGGCAGGCATAATAATCATTCGTCTTCTTCACAACCTACATACCTTCTACAAAAAACTATACATCCAGTTCTAGATGGAGTAGGGGAGATACGGAGGCAGCATAGTACTAGAAATAGAAGTCACAATCACACCAGCAATAAACCAATACAAAGGAAATGGAGTTCTACTATATTAAGATCCAACTCTGAGTTTATAAATACTAAACATGGATTAGACGATACTAATCTGAAAGATGACAGGATGGAAATAGATGAACAAATTGACAATACCACAAACAAAGTTAAAACAGAAGAGATAGATCGAAATGATGATAACGTTTCAGATGATGAACAAGAACAAGAGGAAATTGACGAGGCCGCAACAGAGGTACCTACATTGGATACATATATTCCTAGGAAACCAACATATCATGTTGCAAATGCCATTCCATTTGCTGAATTGTGTAGACGGTAAGTTTGTGCACATACCCTATATGATGTGTTTTAGTGTTATTATACTCTCTCTAATTGATACACCATATATTGTATTAGCCTTGAGGTTATATGGAACTTACGATTTAAAAAGAAGAAGGTTACAAAAGCAGGTAAGTTACCCAAAGTATAATCAAGTATAGACATTTATGAAATTATAACTCACACATACACCACTTCAGAAAGGATTGCATTCCTATTACCAAAAGCAATGAAGGATAAAATGGATGAGTCCAAAGGTTCACCATATCCCTACCTACGATTAATATTACCAGATCATGATAGTGCTCGTCCACATTCAGGTTTAAAAGAGAGCAAGGTTGCAGAGACATGGGCAAAGGCATTAGGGCAAACAAAAGGCAGTAAGATATACTCATTATTGACTGGTTATAGAAACGGAAAATTGATCAAGAATCAAGATTCTATTGGGGATTTGTCATGTGTAGTGATGGATGTTATGAAGGAACGACAGCCAGGATCTGGATCAAAGCTAACGGTGGGAGAGATTAATGAATGGCTAGACGTGGTAGTCGATGTCGTGAAGGATCGATTTGATATGCCAACTGTAGACCCTGTTGAGAAGAGTAAATGGAGAAAACAATTGGAGAAAGCAGTAAAGTCAGGTCCCAATAGTTCAAAGAAACTAAAGGGTGATATGTATGCGGCACTTGTGG
>Ga0214477_100261_pt1 | contig 37480 bp, 25 predicted proteins | sample M1_20Mar14CPVII9_FD_165058 | JGI IMG/M metagenome (GOLD analysis project Ga0214477, IMG submission 165058) | Marine eukaryotic communities from Monterey Bay, California, United States - M1_20Mar14CPVII9sort6BwellC16 | ecosystem: Environmental > Aquatic > Marine > Unclassified | place: USA... | reverse complement strand
TGCATGGACGAATGCGTTTCCCATAACACGAACACTCTCAATTGAAGCTTCACTTATTTCCTTCACAATATTGCAATAGAGAATGTCAAATTGCACATCGTAAACAACACAAGAAAGAATGTCGAAAACGTGCCGCTGAATTACATGATGAAAAGCTATTCAAACAGCCTCCACCAAAAGAAGATTGCCCTATTTGTTTCATACGTTTGCCTGCACTTCCTACGGGGGGTAAATACTTTTCATGTTGTGGAAAGACGATATGTAGTGGATGCGTTTATGCCCCTGTTTATGACGACCAAGGCAATGAAGTTGATAAACTTTGCCCATTTTGTAGAACCCCATTACCTGATTCAGAAGAGGGGATAGCTGAAAGGTATGAAAGACGAATGCAAGCTAATGATCCAAAAGCAATCAAGCTTGGAGTGTGGTATTTTGAAGGGTTGAGCGGACTGCCACAAAATCATACAAAGGCATTAGAACTTTACCACCGGGCAGGAGAACTTGGTTATGCTAAAGCATATACAAACATTGGAATTACTTATCAATGTGGTAGAGGTGTGGAAGTTGACAAGAAGAAAGCTCAACATTACACTGAGCTAGCAGCCATCGGAGGAGATACATTGGCAAGACATAACCTAGGCATTGAGGAGGAGATTGCTGGCAATGATAATAGAGCTATCAAACATTATATGATTGCTGTGAGAGATGGGCAACCTAAATCTTTGAATGAGATTCAAGAGCTACACTCGAAAGGATATGCAACAAAAGAAGATTACACAAAAGCATTACGATCTTATCAAACATACTTGGATGAGATCAAGAGTGATCATAGAGATAGAGCTGCTGCATTTAGTGATGAATACAAGTACTATTAAACATATATAGAATGGGTACTACGAATAGGGGGCATCTTATTGTATTGTATATGGCTTGCTGTTACGATATGGTAATATACTTTTTGTGCATAAGATGTGCACAAAATTTTGTTGCAACTACTTAGACAGTATTGAGCGTACGCAGGGATTTATATATGTTGTCTACTTCCTAATGATAGTGCTCATATGATATCGGAGTGTATTGTGTGGCAAGTTATAGAATCGGCGAGGCGGCCACTGCAATATTTTTATTTTATAAGACATTCCACTTGTAAGCATATCAAAAGCAAAACCAAATTCATCACAAAATCTCTACTGCAATATCGTAGCTAGCAACGCCGTCTATCTAGTAGCCAATCAACCGCGTATTTTACTGCAATATCCTTGCAATCTAATTTGTAAGGTGTATATCGTATTATCTACCGCCGCCGACTAGCCATAATTTGGCGATATTGTACAAAAAAACACTAACAAAATATACAACTAGATACAACTTTTGACGGTGCACCTAATTGCAATACCAAAATAAGTAATATCATATATACGTCTACAATACCATACCAACAACCTCCGTCATCATACTGATACTTATCGTATAGCTACTAATAAATAGTATATAGTTTCTTCATCCACTTTGTTTTGTAAACACAAGACTTGAAACCATCGGTGCACATCACAATAACAAACACTCATTCAAGAGTCAAGAGGGTGTTATATCAGGTTATATCGTATATGGCATATTATTAGTATAATCAAGCATCATATCCAACTGGTATTATATTCAAGTATGGTAACAGCCAAGAAGAAGAAAGGTAGGACAGCAGCGTAAAATAGCAAAAACAAACAAGAATAACGTATTAATTGCAACAATTACTGCGGGTATTCGGAAGGCTGAACATGCTGCTACAGAATTACTATCATTCAGCCCCTCCATTTCAAATCCAAATGAAAATGCAGCCGATGTATTCACTAATGTTTTATCCTCTGTTTTGAACTTTTTGAAGCGTTGTGAACATGAGAGCTTTGAGTTAGTGGTTGCTAGGGTTGGAGGTGATCTGGAATCCCCCGTTATGTGGATTAAGGTTCTTCTATTTGGTGCAGTGCACGTGGAATCGTGTAAGCTACAAATTGCTCAGAATATTGGCCCATTAGTTAATTGCTTCTGCAATGATACGGAGCGTCTATTCTTCATTGGAAGGAGGGGATTGGGCATTTTACAAAGCTGATTGCAGTAATCTCAGTCAGTGTAATCCATGAAAAGGTAGACTTTGTTGCGGTTGACACTCTCTTAAAGTATGATGGATTGCTTCAATCTATTGTACAGTGGAAGTTTTGGGAAGAAGAGTACCGTCCTGATATTGTGAAGGAAATAAGTGAAGCTTCAATTGAGAGTGTTCGTGTTATGGGAAACGCATTCGTCCATGCAGTAGTAAGTGACCCAAAATACTTGAGAGATGGAACCGGAGCTGTCACAAAAGAAGGCAAAACTCTTATGGATTTAATTGGTACTACACCAATTGTAAGTAAAGATTACGATCCCAACTGCAAGGCCACGTTCGTGGAAGGCTATATACGTCACTTGAAGAAGAAGAAAGAGGAAGGTTGGAAAGAAGACCTTTGTCTTATCCAAACTCTTACATTCAATGCAGACTGCGTTGATAAAAGAGTCTTATCAGAAGTTGTTGATTTAGGTTTGAGATATGCATCAGATTATCAAACAGCGTCCTTAGCTGCAAGTATATTACTTATCATGCTCTATGGGGAAAGTAGGATGCTAAGTGATACTCGTGTCTCATTCGCCATCCGTGCTGGTCTAGTTGAAATGTGTTTGAGTTTCATTGAAAGATTTGGGGTTGATAATAAACTTTATGATGTCATTCATGACACTTTGAAATGTATCTATTCTATCTCCCTCCATACGAAATCGACAAAGGCCATTGGGAGTAAGAGACATGATATAGAGGAGAAGTTGGGTAGTACAGGCATGCAAAACATCAATGGTAGATGTGCATCTTATCCTAAGATCAAGAAAATAGTTGATATGGTTAGGTCTATGCTTGATATCAATGGCTCGTATTGCTGCCGTTGCAACAAATCCCTGAGCAAGACGGAAGTAATGGAGTGCAATGGCTGTCACCGAATGTCGTATTGCTCAAGAGCTTGCCAAAAAGAAGATTGGTTGAACGGCCACAAACTGACATGCAATGAGCAGTGTTCTCGTGAGAATATCGGCAAGTTTCAAGGCATGCTTCAGCCATCAGCATTACCAGAAAATGAAAGAACTGCTACTAAGTTGAAAGAACTGGAGATAAATTTCACAATGGTTCAGCTGAAAATGTTTCTTGATCATTCAGACACAATCCTAAGCCAAGCCAAGAGTTTGGACATACCCTTGCATGATTGCATTGCAGTATTTGACCTTCGAGGTTGTCCTATGAAGGTTGAGACTTTCAGCTATACTCACGACAAAAGTGTTTTTAGCTGTTGTGATAGTGTTACTTGTGGTTGCAATAATGGCTACTTTGAATCGATTGAAGAGAGGAAAAGTTTTGAGACTACTAGATCAAAAGATAACATTACTTGTGCGTATGTTTCAAGGAGATTCATCGGGCGGGATGATATTAAAGATGGAGATAAGCCAGTTCTCTTGTTACAAAGGTTCTTCCCTCACGAGTGGCTATCGAGTAAGAATTTTTGAGGAGCAGAATATCTTTGATTTGGCTTATACGTCTTCACAGCCAGAAGACAGATGATCATCCTAAAGAGATTGGGGAGCACCAATCTCTAAATGTAAATACTCGATATATCTATCCATACATCTCTATTATTATTGCATAGCGTAGATGCAGATGTCAAAAGTACATATCATATGCACAAAAAATATATCCAAAAGTAGTTAAGGTATCTTCCAACTTTATTGCAGTTCAATGTACTGCCGTACCAACCAGGCTGTAGAAAAGGTGTACTAGAGGTACATTCGATACTTACGGGCATTAGATTGAACACCAGAACATGATATTAGAGGTCAATAAGTAAGGATCATCTCTCGCCAAAGATACCAGATTGAGAAGTATATTTCCTACCCCTTATGGAGTTCTCAAAATGAAGTAAAATCAAAAAATAAATGAACATATTGTACAAGAGTTTGCTTGGTAATAGTGCAGCTATTACTCCGCCTACAATATACAATATACCGTTTATACTATTGCAATATCCGCATAATCTACTGGTTCTTTAGGTATATCTATTTGCAACATATCGCCGCCGCCGTCTAAATAAAATCTCATCAACTTTGGTGAGACGGTGCACTTCTACCTACTTCTACTCTAATACCTAATAGAGCTACCTATACAAACAAAACGCCTACAATACATCAATAAACCTTTACATATTGATCATAAACCAGTTATATAATAACTCTAAAGTAAAGTGTTAAGCTTCTTCCACATTTTATAACACAAGACTTAAAACCTATCGGTGCATCACAGTTAAACATACACAATATTCTAGTAATCATTACGATATGGTATCATCGAATAAGAAGAAGAGAGGTCAGCAGCGTAAGGCTGCAAAGCAACAGACAACGGCTAGTACCTCTGCGGTTAGTCCTGAAAATCAGCTTGTCTGGCGTACTCCGAATGGAACGTATATCCATCCCAATCATCACACACTAACAGCAATACGATTTCGTTTGGGTAATGGGTCTGTAACCGATGTATTAACAAAGTTAACAAGTGAAGATGTACCAACTCAAGGTATTAGTTGGCCAAATATTTCATTAGATCAGAGTGGTATACTTTCATCCACTCTTCATGGTTTTCTCAAGAAGTGTGAGGATGAGACATTTGAGGCCCTTATATCAAATGTAGGTGGAGATTTAAAGTCTCCTTCATTATGGATTAAAGTCCTTCTAAAGGCGGTTGAATTAGAACCGAGTAGTAAAGTGAAAATTGCTGGGCAAATCGGTCCATTGGTTAGGTGTATGTGTAACGACACGAATCGTCTATTCTTCAAAAGTAACAAACACTGGCAGGAGGGTATTTTACCTTTCGTTCAACTCATATCGGATATGATCAGTAACAGTACAGATAAGAAGGCGGTGAATACTCTTGTAAAGCATGAAGGATTACTTTCAGCTATCATTCAGTGGGGATTTTGGGATGAACACAGACCCGATTTAGTGAACAAATTGAGTGTTGAAAAGTGTGTAGATATTGCTGTTTTGGGAACGGCAATTACTGGAGAATTAGTTGGAAGCGCTGTTAGTTCATCTGCAGAAGATAGACAACTATTAGGTAGTATTGGTTCTATTCCCATTGTATCGAAAGATTACTATCCCAACTGCATAATATCATTTGTTGTTGGGTTGATACGTGATGTGAAGAAGGAGGGGATCTTATCGTCCGAGGCCGTTCTCCAGCCTCTTATGGTGGAAGGCGACTGCATTGATAAAGATGTTATTATGGAGATGATAGATTTGGGGATGAATTATGTGCATAATTATGCCGGTGCTGTTGTTGTGGCGGGATTGTCAGCAGTTATGCTCCGGGATGGAAGAAATGATAAACCGAGTGACATCCGTGTTGCTTTTGCCATCCGACATGGCTTAGTTGAGATGTGTTTGGGGTTTATGGAGCAATATCATTCACATATGTGTGAAGAGAATACAGCAAAGAGCATCCAATGTCAGTGCCTCACTGCATTATCTCACTCTTTCATCGTATTCGGAATATTCTGAAATCTGTACATGAAATATCATTTCATCAAAAGACTGCAAAGGCTATTAGAAGCAAGAAGAGCATACTTGAAGAGAAGTTAGTCCACCTAGAACAAAGCCCAGACATTACAAACGATCTCAATTGCACCAAGCTATTAGATATACTCAGATCTGTCCTGAATATCAACGGCTCATACTGCTGCCAATGCAACAAATCCCTTAGTAGGACAGAGGTATTGCAATGTAATGGCTGCCACCACATGACATACTGCTCAGAAACTTGTCAGAAGGAAGATTGGTCAAATAGTCACAAGCTAACTTGTTGCAAGTCATTTACCGATGAAACGGCTGGTCAGTTTCAAGGTAGGCTGTGGCCAAAATCAATAACAGACTGTGAAAGGGCTGAAAAGAAGTTAGAAGAGTTTGAAATGAATATGACAATGATTCAGCTCAAGCTGTTTCTGGACCATTCGGAAATAATCTTAAGCCAAGCAAAGGCATTGGATATCCCTCTCTGTGATTGTATTGTTGTGTTTGACCACCGGAACTGTCCTTTAACGGTTGACACTTTTGAATATACTCACAAGGGAAGTTTTTTCAGCAGTTGTAATCATGCTGAATGTAATTGCAATAAGGGCTACTTTGAGTCAGAGGAAGAGAAGAAGGGGTTTGAGGCTAGTAGGTCAAAAGACAATATCACATGTATTTATATTTCGAAAACCTTTTTCGGTGATAATGTATTGGATAAAGACGGAGAAGTGGTTCAGAGTCTCCAAATGCAAAGATTCTTCCCTCATGAGTGGCTAAAGAAGGGTCGTACTTCTTCTGCTCGTGGTACCGCCGCCGAACCTTCTGCTTCCGAGAAGGAGAAGACTCAGCCTGTTTTTCATACACATTGGAATAAAGAAAGACGAAGGTTGAATCCAGCATATGAAAATTGTATTCCAAGATTGAAGGCAAAGAAGAAAGTTTGAGGAAGCTGTATTGTGATTTTGACTTGGTATGACTGGTTGTTACAGCTGCTAGTATTAGGAATGTGATTGGAGATGCAATGACTAAATGTAAATACTCGATATATCTATCCCTTACATCTCTATTATCATTCTATAGAAGATAACAGATACGGATGCCAAAAGTACATATCATATGCACAAAAATATACCCAATGAGTAGGTAAGGTATCCCCACCTTAATTGTTGTCCATATACTGAATGGCATGTTCCCATATCATGAGAGGTTCATTTCAAACTTTCGGGACATTTATATTGAACATCAGATCTGATATAGAGGTCGCAAGTTGAGGATCCACAGCCGTAGAAGGATACCGACTGAAAAAGGTATAATTGGCATTGCACAGTGCTTCTGCATTTGTATATACTAGGAATTCGACCATGTCGTATGCTACACGTACCATCAGAGAACTATAGTAAAGGGTAATGTGCTTAGGATTGTGCAAAACGATCTTCTAGATGGATACTTTTAACCTTTTAGGTCTATCATCCAAGTCGTGGCTTCCGACTAGCCTGACGTCCAACATTTCTATCATTCTTCTCCTCATCCATACCATATCGTCTTGCAATACTACCAAACCAACTTAATGTTTCAAGTTTGATTGTACCATCTGTTGCCACTGTAAGTAGAGGTAACGAAGAGGAGTCTAGCCTTTCGTCATTATCAGAAGAAGATGATGACTGCTTCTTAAAGCTATTCAAGGCTTGAGATGCAGCTCCATCGATATTAATCTTACCACGGGAAGAAGATTGTAATCGTACATCAAATCGACTATCTGGTTCACCACTACGATTTGATATTGTACCCTGTATATATTCTATACCCTCGTGTGCCGTCATCAGTTGCTGTCGATCGTCACTTAAGTATGCACCTGTTTCGATTGATATAGCTTGACCATTATCATCGGACAGTGAGGGACATTGTTTGGATAGTATTGCATCACTAACACCCTTTAAAGTTGATTGTACATCCTCTGTATCATCACTTGTTAATGAATATGCATCAAACTCAATTGGCAAAGCAGACTTTGCCACGGACAACATTCGTACTTCTGTTTCCAACTTTCGATCCATTGTTATACTTGAATGATACTTGTTACTACTATCACTTGAACGAGATGTTATTGTACTTATTGAGTCAGGTGTCATGGCATCAAAGTGTACCCGTGTACCAGTAATTACTGTATTGTCATTGTTGTTTGCAATATTGGCAGTATCATTGGACGATGATGATGATGCCTCCAATGTAATATCACAACTGCCATTTACTCCTCCAACATCAACCAATGGAGATGATTGATTCTGATGAGTAAGCTGCTGGTCGTCATCTGAAGTATCATCCATTTCTTCAGTAGTAGTACCAGTGGTCTTTGCATGAACTGTAACATGACCATGACAACTCTTAACACGGACCAATCCCACGATATTCTCTCTTCTATTGAAATTCTCTACTAACAAATGAGCTTCATTGGATGATTCGCCGCCGCCACTATTTGATATATACAATGATCCTACATCGATTACTGCACCTTCGTCATCTTCATCTAACTTTGTAAAACTCTTCTCTAATGTTGTCTTCGTGGCATCGTTAGAAGTAGTAGAAGATGGCGATGGTCTTCTTTTAACATTAATGGCAACACTCGATCCATTTAACATTTGTGCACGCACTCTATTATATGTTTGAATATGTACAGACTTTGCTTCTATAGCCTTTTTAACATGAATTACACCCAATGTTGTTTCTAGACTGACATGATGTCCACGTAACTTTGACACTGTAATATTCCCACCATTGGTTGATAGATGTGTATCACCTTCCAACTTTCCATCAATATTGATATCACTACCACCGCTAAGAGTATTGTTTAATTGACATGTTAGATTTGACTTTTCGGGTATTGTTGCTATAAGTTTCATCTTCTGTTTGCTATTGTTGTTGCTGTTATCGTTGCTAAGTGATGGTTCTTCAGTATCTAATATGTCGACTTCTACTAATGATCCTTTGCGTCCTAATGATGTTACTATTCCTTCTGTATGATTTGTAAATTGCATTGGTCCATATGTTTCTTGTATTGTTGCTGATACTGAGTCTTCAGATGTGTTTTCAAAGGCTGTAGCAATCTCCTCTACCTCATCAACACCTCTAGAACTACAATCTAATGGAAGTAACTCAATCATTGCATCATCTCTCCACTGTGGTATAATCTGTACATTTGATATGTTCATATTGGACGAATCATTTCGTAGTACTAATGTACCATTTTGACCAAATGCTGGTAATGCAACTTTTATTGGTCTGTTAATAGAAGAGTCACTTATGAATCGTTTGGCGGTACATCGTTCATTACTTAGATATCTGTGTATATCATTTGCAATAGTACATGATGTGCTAGTAGATATGATATGTTGCTGCCATAATGATGATAATGAAGCAATAAATTGAAATCTTTGTCCACATCTTATGCTCATTTTGTTGCAATATAGTATCATCTTCGTATCTCCGGGCTAACTTTTGTACTAATATATACTGATCCCCTGCTGAATGATTGATACTTTATATATCAAGAAGGTAAACGGATACAGAGTAGAGAGCTTCAATATATTATATTAATAAGAAGCAATATATAGCAATAGATCGATGAGGAGGATGATGGCACTGAGTCACTCAAGGATACCAAGCGTATCCTATCTCAATGATTGAATATTAGCTCCTAACCACTACTAATCGAAAGATCAACAATTACTAAACTAGTGAGAGTACTGTTGGTATACCATAGGCTTTGATTGTAGAGTAATTGATCTCTGCTATATTGGCTCATGCTGACTACTGATGCAATTCACAAAAGGTGAGATTAGTTTTCATGGTCGGTGAAAACTCCATCTTTGTCTCAACTCTCATCAATCTTCAACTTGCCAAAGGCAAGCGGTATCGTAGTCCGGGCGACGTGGCCAAAATTGAGAAAGATGTCAAAGTATTTTAAGCAAAGATCAAAGCAGATACAATCACAGAAGTAAAAGGAGACGTCTACTATCATACAGTATAACAAAGTATCATTATCCACAGCCAGATCAGAAGTATGATTCGACCTATGCATCGTCTTCATTTTGCATTTATCATTGCATTGTCATTGCTATCTTTGCTATCTTTGCTATCTTTGCTATCTTTGCTCTCATCGATATCATTGATATCAGCATTCACTCCTCCATCAACACATCAACTACGATGCAATACGCATATCAACCAAAACAACTGCAGCATACGCCACTTTCAGCCGTCGTCGTCAAAGCTATTCTATCAAGCTGGCGGCACCGTCGATACAGTATTGCAACAACGACCCCCTCCGACAACGACGAATGATATCTCTTTAGATACTAAAGAAGCAATACACATTAACGATACCAATTACAAATCAATCCTACAATCTAATAAAGTAACACTTATAGATTGCTACATACCCAACTGCGGGCCATGTCGATTAATTGATAATACACTATCATGTATCCTACCAAAGTATGAAAATCGCCTTACATTTTGCAAATGGAATGTTAATGAACGTACCAACTCACAAGAGTTTATGAATATAATACGACAATATGATATGACATTTAGTAAGTTACCTACATTAGTATTATTTGTGGATGGTATACCAATGGCGATGAGAAGTGGTATGGCCAGTGTTAGTCAGATTGATATGTTCTTGGAAGAGCATTTGCCAAGAGATGAAGAGGAAGAAGAATGTGTGAATGAGATTGATTTGTTGGGAGAAGTGATGTTTTGCAATAAGTAGAAGACCGATTCGAGAACTTACAAGGAAGAAGTATGACATGATCAAGCTATGATATGAACAATATGTCTCAGAGAAGGGGAAAACTTTGAGAAGGCATGGAAAGGAATTATACATCTAGATTAGACTGTAGATTAGATATTCAACTTTGTAAACTAGAAAAGTATCTGTAACAGTATAGTCTGTTTTGAGTATCGAATATGAATCTTATTCAACAGTCTACGCCTGTTTGATTCAAGTAAAGATTAGATTAGAAAGATTAGTTAGTTCACCCCACCCTAACGCTTTTGAGACAAGAACAAATATACTACTAAACAAACCTGTACGTCTAATGATAACGATACAGATCATCGTATGCAGCAGCTTGATCCCTCTGACGACTCTTAATCTTACCAATGTAATCTTGATATGACTGTAATGCTTTTGAGTAGTCTTCTTTTGTTGCTTGTCCATTTAAATAGAGGCTTTTAATATACTCCAATGTTTGACTACTTCCGCCTTCAATAGCAATCATGTAGTGCTTCAATGCCCTATCGAAATTGCCTGAACTTTTCTCAACATTGCCAAGATTGTGCCTAGCCGCCGCATTTCCTCCCATAGCTGATAGTTCATAATAATGCATCGCCTTCTTCTTATCTATTTCTGCACCTCTGCCAACATCATATGCATAACCAATAGCACCATATGCTTTAGCATGACCAAGTTCTGCTGCCCGATGAAATAGTTCTAATGCCCTTGTATGGTCTCGAGGAAAGCCGCATGTCCCATCTCGATAGTCACATCCTGTATTATGTATTGCAATAGGGTCTTCAGCATTCATAAGTTTCTTTGTCCTTTCTACTGCCTCCTCATCTGATCCGGGCAATGGGTCTCTACAAAATGGGCACAGTTTATTATCAACTTCATTACCTTGGTTGTCATAGACAGGCGCATGTACACATCCACTACATATGACTTTACCACAACATGACTGAAACCTCCAACCCGTATTTATTGATGGTAACTGTATAAAACAAATTGGACAATCTTCCTTTGGTGGAGGTAGTTTGAATAGCTTTTCATCGTGTAACTCTGCTACTTGTCTTTGATGTTCCTCACAATCTTTCTTATGCTTCTTTTTGTGTACTTTTTTACAGACGGCATTGCAATATTTCACCATCTTACATTTGTTGCATGTATTCATATCATCACTATTACCCTCTTTACCACAAGCAGCGCACGTTGATATATCGTTCAGTATAGTAACGCTATCGATACCCTCTGTGATGTTATTAACATCAGTTTGTTCACATGAGCACACTTTATTAATTGTTGATTTCATTTCCCCGCTACTACCACCACACTGATCATTATTAATATCACTTGTACTCATATTATTTCGTATATACCAATCCCAAATATATCATACGACGTGTATTAGATCTTTTTGGAGTACTTTTGATGAGCTAGGTACGATAGAGATTTGTTGCATATGATAGCATATGATGTGTTCTTTTTTTCTAGATGATTTTTTATAGTGAATTCTCGGCTTAATAATTAATCAACAATAATACTGAGCACGACAAATACTACTCGACACGACGGCAAGGTAATACTACGCTCTCTTCTTTGGTACCCCATCTTTAAACCTCTAATAGCAAACTACCACACATGGCAAAGTCGAATCAAACGTATGTTTGGCGATAGAACAGTGTAATATCCAATTTGCGCTTGTTTATAGTGAAAAAGAAAGAGTGAAGCGAGCGCAGCTGAGCTTTTGAGAATGTGCAATGCAATTTGCAATGCCTACACTAAGGCGAGAAGAACTATACAGTAGATTAGATTGTAGACTAGAGGTTCAACATATAGTAAACTAGAAAAGCCATGTAAATGTAAAAATGTAACGGCACGTTTATCTTAATCTTATAGACATGATAACTAGTGTCTGTAAAGAATCTCTAATGATTTACTGATACTAATAATAACGATAATCTTCTCGTGCAGCAGCAGCAGCATCCCTCTGTTTACTCTTAATCTCACTAAGGTACTCTTGATAGGATTGAAGTGCTTTTGTGTAATCTTCTTTTGTTGCATCTCCATTTGAGTACATTTTTTTGATCATATCCAAAGAGTGACTCACTCCACCACTCGCTGCAATCATGTAATGCTTCAATGCTCTTTCCATGTTGCCAGCCTGCTTCTCCGATACACCTAGATTGTGCCTTGCTGCTGCATCTCCTCTCATTGCTCCTAGCTCATAATAATGTTTTGCCTTCTTCTTATCAACTTCTACTCCTCTACCTAATTCATCGTATGCATAACCAATCTTGCAATACGCTCTTGTATGACCAAGTTCTGCTGCTCGATGCCATAGCTCTAATGCCTTGATAATATCTTGTGGCAAACCATATTTCCCATCTCGATAGCAAACTCCTAAACCATGTAATGCCTTATCATCACCGGCATCTATTCGTTTCTGAACTCTTTCAATTATCTCCTCTTTTGAAGAAGGCGTTGGAACTCTGCAAAAAGGACACTTTTGATTATCAACTTCATTGCCTTGATCGTCATAGACGGGTGCATGTATGCATCCACAGCATATGACTTTTCCACAGCACGATTGGTAGCTATGCCCCGATAAAAGTAAAGGTAAGCGTATAAAACAAATTGGACAATCTTCGTTCGGTGGCGGCTGTTTGAATAACTTTTCATCATGTAACTCGGCCACTCGTCTTTCACATGCCTTTTTATGTTTTGTTCTGTGCTTCTTTTTGCATATCACATTGCAATACTTCGCCATCTTACATTTATTGCATATATTCATATCATCACTATTACCCTCTTTACCGCAATTAGCACATACTGATACCGATGCATCATTACCATCTTTATTATCTGCTGTACTTAACTTCCCCATCACTTCACATACATCATCACTTGTTGATTTTGATGCACCGTCGTCTTTGCAACTACTATCTGATGTGCTCATAGGCAATTTCATACGCTTCAAAGAAGATTGGTACTGACAACCGCAATATATGGATATGATGTAGGGCCACCGATTTACTACTCCACTTTAGTGTGTTATTATAATATTATGGAACGAGTTATTTTTGTGCATGTGATTTATGATGTGCGCTAAATTTTAGTTTGATTTTGCTGAGTATTATGATACTTCAGTAACACCGTAGTCTATCAATACATCAAATAAGTGCACGGTAATAGACTATTAATGCCAAATCGAGACTTTTAACGGCGTTCCTAGCTTCCTCACAGGTCACTTTTTTGCACAGATTTACAGGTTTTTTTGAGGATACCGCAATTTTCACCTGTAACCCAAAATACAGGTGAAAAAAGGACGTCATCGAACTCAGCCAAACCTGTATGAGATTACAAGTTTCCTGTAATTTTGAAGAGCTCTCACAGGTGAAATAATTGATCAGTGCGGCAGTAATAAAATAAATAATAATTGCAATAATATATATTATCCATATATTTATATACAATGGTGAACGACAGCGATGACGATGATGACAACTACGATATCAACATACTGCCATCGTCCATCGCTAGTAGTAGTAGTAGTAGTAGTAGTAGTAGTAGTAGTAGTAGTAGCAGTAGTAGTAGCAGTAGTAGTAGCAGCAGCAGTATATCTAGTAGCAATGTATTGGATAGCGATGATAGTGATGTTGATATTTATACTCCTGTTTTAAGTAGTAGAGGTGAAAGTATGCAACAGGAAATCTCCGACATGCAGGATCTATTGTTTCTACATAATACAACATCAAAAATAAGAAATGAACGATGGGACCATCAACGGCTTAATTGGGAGGAGCATGTAATACAACTACAACACGAGGGTAAATTCAACAATGAGTATAGAATGACTCTATCAACACATGGAAAACTAGTTCGTATCCTTGATCCTATTCTCCAACGACGTGAAGATAAAACACCCGGCTCAGAACCAATATTGGTAGAACACATTATAGCAATAGGATTACGTGTGTTAGCTGGTGGTAGAACCATTGATCAGCGACACATTATTGGTACATCGGTGAGTGCGGCATATAATGCAGTTGATGACTTCCTTGATGCAGTTAATTCGGCACCACAATTGGATATACATTTGCCCGAAACAGAGGAACAATGGCAAAGAATTAAACATGGGTTTACGAATAAGAGCTCCGATGGTATTATCTCAGGATGTTGTGGTGCACTTGATGGCTTCTTTCAACGTACAAATAAGCCATCTAAAGAAAGTGTTGCTAATGTGTTATCATATTACTCTGGTCATTATGAATCGTATGGTGTAAATTGTCAAGCATGTGTTACAAGTGATTTACAATTCATCTACTTCGGTGTAGTTTCTCCTGGATCAACTAATGACAATATATCATATCCGCTAGCATCCGGTTTGAAAGAGGCATTTGACAATCTACCACTTGGTATGTATGGTTTGGCTGATGCAGCATATACATTGAGTGAACGAATACTAATTCCATACACGGGTGCCGATAGACTTGATCCAGCACAAGATGCATTCAACTACTATTTGTCACAACTTCGGATACGTGTTGAAATGGCATTTGGTAGGTTGGTGAATAAGTTCCGTATCTTGAGTGGAAAGATTGAAGGATCATTGGATAGAGTCACCGCAATTCTAACGGCATGTGCAAGGCTTCACAACTTTATTATTCAAGAGGACGGACCATTCGAAGTGGTATCCTCAGAAGATATGGATAGTAATACCGATGCATCCAGTTCAATTGCACCATTTGGAATGAACTACTTACCTGTAGTTCCCGATGACTCCTTTGTATCTTATAGTGGTGTATCTCATACAAGGGAGGCAATTGTTGACTACATTCGAGAGAATGATATTGGAAGGCCGTTACACAATATTGAGAGGAAGAAGAGAGAGGAGAATATGCTTTTATCTGTTGGTGGTTTGGAAGTTGATAGAGAGTTTATCAATCCTATTTAAGCTAATGAGAATTGATTTGGGCTTGTATGCTTTTGTTAGTAAAATTCAAACGTTAAATTAAACACATACACTAAACATCCCAAAGTCATCCTCACAATTCTTCTTCATTACCATTGCCTTCATTATTAACCTCGTCATCATTTTCCTCCTGTGGCTGCTGTGTCTCTTCATTATCATTTCCCTTCTCCTTGTTACCATTTCCCTTATTATTATCCGTGTCCTCGTCACTACTATCTGAGGAGTCCGATGATGGTGGTGATTCATACCCCACCTCCTTCTTAAGTCTTTCATATTCACCTTGATACGCCTTCACTTGCTTCTTCAAAGTATTACGTTGTACTTTGATAGCCTTGTAGTCTTCTTTAGTTCCGGTACCTCCTTCATACTTCCTCTTTGCCTTTTTGTATGACTTGTCTAACTTCATAACCTGCAAATTGGTAGTTGTGGCCTGTGTCTTCATATTCATCATGCGGTCAAACTTGTGATCGTAGTGCATATCTTCGTTGCGGTTTCTGATGGCGTGTGCAGCTTCTGTTGTAGCTTCTACCGCTGAATGTTTCTTGGTGCGAACGGTGCCTCCATCTGTTAATGGACTCATTGACATAGTAGTCCTATCGGAAGCAGTATTACGACGTCTGTTCCTTGACAATGGGTTGAAACCACTATCAGAAGCTCTAAAAACTTCAGAACTGAGCTCAGGATATGCGCAACTTGCTAAACCTTTATCCCCAACTTCCTCCAACACTGCATGAAAATACAACAACCACTTTTTACCTTGACAATAATCCCCGAATGGTTTATGCCTGCCCGATTGATTCTTATGATTCCTCTTTTCACGGTACCAAGCTTTAACATAATTGGCACACTCTTTAAACTCTCCAGGCGTTAATTCATCATATTCTGCACATACATCAGCTGCAACCGAATGGCCTAATAAAGCTTGTGCTCCGCCGGGAGAAAGTTTCTCCAACGAGTCGGCATTAGAGTTGTAATGTGCTGCCATTCGTTCCCAAGCTAGAGCCTTTGGATTCCTTGTATCTTGATCGGCCTGATCATGTGCATTATTAGTCTCGATATAGTCCTCTTTGCATTCGGTAATAGTATTAATAACTCTGAAGAGGGTGCCCTCCTCAACAATACAAGTTGGTTTTGTAGCGGCACTCCTACTCCTTCTGTTTGGTGCTGTTAAATTATTCTTATAACCTTGTGCTTTGATATGATTCATTACAACCTTACCAAAATCACCAACTTTTCTCATCTTATGTGGAATTGTAATTTTATTCTTTTGCATAAATGCTTTCTTAACTTCCCCGTGAAGTGGAGCCCATTCCGTTCCACCAAGGGTATTCACGTCCGTACCATCTTCATCTGCTATTATGTGATCGATTGTTAATGTTTTTGCCCAAGCTACCTGCCGATCAAATTGCTCTTTCTTTTGTTGTTTTTTCTCCTCTTTACTCATCTTATTCTTCTTATTATTATTGTTATTAGAGTTTGTTTTAGTTGTAGTACTATCATTTGTTTTAGAAGTAGCAGTATTATTAGGAGATGATGGCGGCGTATGTGGAAATCCCTCCTCATCAAGAGGCACCCCTTGTAAAAAAACATCAGCATCTTTATGATGTGCCATGCACTTCTTCCTACCAGCCGAATCATAAGTGCATAAACCTGGATTGGCATTTGCTTCTTTGTCACCAACATCTCTTCGATATTGATTAAATTCACATTCTGTCTGACATCCATGATGAAACACCTTATTACACCCTGGCTCATCACATGTATCGTTTGTTGGCAATAAATTAAACTTACAACCACTGATAGAGAAGCGCCAATCACAACACCTAGGTTGAACGGGAACAAAACTATTTGTATTGTTGCTAATGTCTCCTAATTGCAATGGTGGTGGTGGAGGATTGTTGTTATTGTTGTTGATTGCCTCCATTGCAGTAGCAGCTGCAGTTGCAGCAGCAGCACTGGGTTGAGTAGCTTCTAAATTAGATGATGATGGCATATTGTAGATGGAGTAATGTGTATATAATAGTAGAGTTTATACGGCAATTGTGGTGTACCTTATTTAAGAGTAATGACGGATTGAGGGGTAGATTCGGCTGTTTTATCTTTATCTATGAATCCACCTTAAAAATCACATGTGACCTGTGCGTGGGAGCCACCCCTTCCACGGGGGTAACTACTTGTCTCTTTAAGCTCCCCAGAAAGAGGGTTGGTACGTACCCCGTGGAAGGGGTGCGTGGGAGCTAGGAATGAAAAATCCGTAATTTTGGTTCGACCTGTACCTGTAAACCTGTGCAGGGAGCTAGGAACGGGTCTTACGTGTAAAAGTCATAAATTGGTGAAATAAGGTCTCCCCGCAATAAGTTCTCTTTAATGAAAACATACGGTATCCTACAAATCACTCTCTTTACTCTACTCACATCAATGGCGGTTGATAGAGTAGCACATGCGTGCATTGCTTTCATGCTCCTTGATTGAGTTTAGCGTTGATGCTGCCACTGTTGCTTGCGAATAACATTATTCACCAACTTATACGGCACGGTATACTCTAGTCTATAATAAGTCTACATAATCATGGGTTTCAATCTTCCATCAAAAATAAGGACGACGAAGTCATTGCAATCGTTGTCAATAAGTAAAAAGAAACAACATGAAACAACAACCAATAGCAAAAAGACGAGGAGTAGCTCTCTTCTACACAGCGTCTCATTAGGATGTGGTAATTTCCCTACTATGTCATCTGCTGCTTCTGGCACTATAACACCGCCGCTCACACCAATTGATGATGACGATGAAGAAGAATCTCAACGCCAGCGAGCAGAGGTAGTACAGACTTTCAACAGTAAACAAAAGACTGCATCTCTTAATGATGTGTCAAAACAGCTGCCAAACAATAGATCAGATGTGAAATTGCGTATTTGTGGTAAAACTACACAAGATGATCGTACACCTCTTAACTTTAGTAACTCGGAAGAATATCCAATAGGCATTCCATTCGAAATTGAGACAGATTTGTTCGTAGGAAAGATGTTACTAAGAGTTAAAGGACTGCGTAATAGTAATGATCCAAATGGTGATGATTATTTTAAGGGCCGGTGTAGAACTTATCAGCATGTTATACAAGGACGGTTCAAAGAGGAGATTTCATTTTCTGATTTGTAAGTTGTGTTCTTGTGTCTCGACCATTACTTGTTTTTCTACATGTTTATTAAACTTTGTATGCATCTTCTTTGTTGAGAGTAGCCAGTCTGGATACGAAATGCACTATCCACTGAAAAAGTTACCACCTCAACCTATACTCAAGCTATGCATATCACTTGCAAAGAAACTTGCACCGGGAATTACGATATCTGTCCATACCGATAAACAATCATTCTTTTCGGGAAATATGTCAGCATCTAAGATAGTAAGGGCAGACAAGCCTGGTGAGGAAGTAGACATTACAAGTCATAACATTAAAGAAGACTGTACATTATTCGGAGGAGAATTTACAAAGGGAAACATCACATCACGTCGTAGACGGAAGATCTTATCAGATCCTGCCAAACTCAAACAATACAAGTTTGATACAGAGACAATATATACATTTGACTTTTATGAATTCATTGCAGATATTACCTCGTGGTCGTTGCCGCTTGGGTTTGTTCACTTGGATTTGGAAACAATATTGGGTAGACAGCCAATTGTTTGGGTTGGTAAGACGGGTGAGCGGTATATATGGCAAGGAAGTCTTATACATAAGAAGATATTGTCGGATCAACATTCCTCAGAGGAAGATGAGGTAGAAGAAGAAGATGAGGAGGATGACTTGATTGAGGACTAATGAAACTAACATTCATAGTTGTATTAACAAGATACCAATTGTCTACTTTATGAACCTCGGGTGCTTAGAATCCATATCTATTAGTAGAATACTACTATACCTCATTCCCCACGTAGGTATTGTAGAATAGTATCCTTCGCGGGCCCAGGCACTTCAATACGATATGCCCTACGATCAGAGGGGCTTGACAAGTCTGCCTGATCAATCCTACTTTTCCATAATGCCAATTCAAATATAATTATAGCCTCTTTCACTACTTCGTAAAAGACAATCAATCCTTTTACCTTGGTCAGTTTTTCTTCATCTACCTTTATCAAAGTCTCCGACCCTAACCCTAAATGTGCCCTCGTCTTTTTAACTGGGATGATAAGTTCTCCACCTCTCCATTCTACTGCTGGAATATCATTTATCTTGGCTTTTATATTTGGATGCCCAACCTGAATAATATTATTTATACGAGTTGAAAGGCTAGGGAACTTGAATCTCGCCTTTGATGAGCATCGGATGAATGCTTTATCGTCAATCTGTATTTCCTCATTATGTATAACTACCTCCCGTAAAGTTCTACAGCTTCGAAATGCATTTTGACTAATCTTGCTAATGGTTGAAGGAAGTTCTACACTTCTCAATGAGGTGCATTCTCCAAATGCATCTGTTTTAATCCGCTTAATCCCTTCTTTTAACACAACCGTCTGTAAATGTGTACATCCCATAAATGCACTCGCATTGATATCATCAACAGTGGTTGGTATAGTTATACTTTCTAATGCCGTGCAACCATCAAATACATGACACCCAATCATTTTGAGCCCCTCATTCAGCACTACTTCCCTCAAACTACGGCAATTCTGAAAGGCATAATCTGAGATAGTAGATGGAAGAATTGCAATATATTCCAACCCTTTGCATTCATAAAATGCATGACTGCATATCTTCTTTAATCCGTCATTAAGCACTACCTCTCTTAATTCAACGCATTCCATAAATTTTCTAAAACAGAAGAAGGTATTGTGATACTTTGTAATGATTTGCAAGTTGCAAAGACTCCTCGTTCTATCTCCGTTAGACCCTCATTTAACACTACCGTCTTCAGCTCAATACAACCGCTAAATGCAAATCTCCCAATCCTAACAACAGTAGAGGGTATGTTGATACTCTGCAATGAGGTACAACCATAGAATGCGCATTCTTCTATCTCTCTAAGGCCCTCGTTTAATGTAACCTCTCTCAATTGTGCAAAACCTGCAAATGCATCATTATCAACACCAATAACATTCGGATGAAACCGGACATGTGTCACGTTCTTGGGAATGATAACATCTGACCCAGTATACTCAATCATAACTTGTGACGCTGGTGCATCATCATTCAGCTTTGTCCTTTTTGACGACGTAATATCTTCTTCACTGGAACTCATGGTTTATACAACCAATTAATAATTTAATATTGCAGTCTATTACAGTTACCTGACGACTACCAAGGAGAGTATTATACGATTGGGTATTAACAATCTGTTGTTGAGTGTTGCAATATAAGGCGATACTAATTTTTGTGCAATGATGTATATTGCTCAAAAAATTGAGATTCTGAGTTTTGGTTCTTGAGTAAGCGCAGGTCACGCCGCTGCAGTCTATAAACTTATCAAATCAGTACACGATAGTATAACATCAATCAAGCTGCCAATTTACATCAATACGCACAATAACATTCGAATACAACTTACTTTAGCGATAGAACGATTTATTGTATCTTTTTGGTATCCTAGCAAGATTTGATCTGACCTATTACTCACACAATATATCAGCAATATAACAGCAGAGTTAAACATCAAACGCTCAATATAAGTATATTAGGGAAGCAGCCTATTGTATGGGTTGGTAAGACGGGTGAGCGGTATATGGCAAGGAAGTCTTATTCATAAGAAGATATTATCGGATCAGCAATCCCCTGAAGAAGAAGAAGATGCAGATGAGAATGGCTTGATTGAGGACTAATGAAACTAACATTCATAGTTGTATTAACAAGATACCGATTGTCTATTTAATGATATGTACTTCGGGTGCCTAGAATGCACGCAGATATTGTAGAATAGTATCCTTCACGGGCCCAGGCACTTCAGTACGATATGCCCTACGATCAGAGGGACTTGATATGTCTGCCTGATCAATCCTATTAGAAGATGATGATGACTTGATCGAGGATTAAAGAAGAAGAAGATCTGTTTGGCACTAGACCCCGAGGCTCCTAACACAAATAAAAGATTACTCTTACATGCCGTACATAGCTAATTTTAGAATTAGCATTACAAGGTAATACCAGCCTTACGCATAATAACACGGACCTCATCTCGATCCTTGCTCTTCATTTCATCATTTGAGGCTTGGAATTGACGGAGCGTTTTGGTCAGGTCTTCTTTTGGTATTAACTTTTGTTTGTATTTTGCCATTAATTCATCCATTGCAGGTTGACAACCTGCACTTGCAGCCACTACCAAATGTTGAACACACTCACGAATATTCTCATTATTTGCGTGATAATCAGCAAGATATTTATGTGCCATTACAGATTCTTTCTTTGCAGCAACTTCCAAAAGTTCAAATTGATTTGGATGATAATGCATTCAATGAATCTCGTTCTGTAAACATCCACATCAGGTTTGCGGAAAAATGATGCAATCACCCCATATGCTCCAACATTACCAAGTTCAGCTGCACGAATATACATTTCAAGGGATTTTGTATTACTTTGCAACACACCATTTGATCCTTTCCTATATATTTCAGCCATGTTCGTGTATGCGGCAGAAATATTTTTCTTCATTAGTTTTTTCAGTGCTTTGATAGCATTCTTTGGTGTTGGCTGACAACAGAATGCACATTTCCCCTCACCCTTTGGTTTACCTTTCCTTATATCAGTCATCGTTTGTTTGTAGGTACATCCAAAACATATATTCTTACCGCAACAAATCATAAATCTGGTCTCCTTCACTAAAAAAGGAAGTGGAATCATACATATTGAACACTCTTCTCTTTTGGTGATGGGTGCAAAGAGATCAATATCTGCCGTCTCAGCTTGGGCAGTGGCAAGTAAATTGTCAACTCGCGCCTCTAGTTCTAATGTCGGCATGTCTTGATACTAAATTTATCCTACAAACACCGTCGTATAATGTATATAGAACCTCTCTAACCTCTCTAATCTCTCCACTATATCCAATACTATATGTCTGTAATACTAAATTTATGCTATAAGCACACACCGCCGTATAATATAATAATACAGACTATCTCTCTATATAATTAATCTTGTTGGGAAGTATTCAATTGCTGCTAACAGCTGCTAACAGGTGGAAAATTTTTGTGCATATTTATGAGTGTGCAAAATTTTATTTTCACTTTTTGAGTATTGTTTCTTCGATAACGCCGCCGCCGGTAGCATGAAAACTTATCAAATCAGTACACGGCAGTATATAATCCACTCCTATGGCTGCGGTCGGTATTAGTAAAGCAATAGCTGTGCCTCCTAAAGGGTGATGTGAATTGTGAAGAGTGAAAGAGTGATGAAAGCCGTTTATGTTTATTCCTTACATATCCCAGTGGGCGGCCATCCTTAAATGAAGATGTGTTCGCGTGACACAAGTACCATATATTCGGACTCACTCTGGTATTAATCAGACAAATTTCCATGATTAAGAATTGTAAAGAAGCTTAAAGAAGCGAAAGGGCAGTGGTATCCTAAAGAAAATGAAAAGACATACGCTACCTTTGAAGGACATAATTGATCCGCCCAACGACAACCAACACATAAATTTTGATATCGTAGTGTATGCCCAAACAATAGTAGCCCCTCTATTGCAATTCTAAATAAATATAATAGTTAAATTATTAATAATGGGTACACAACAATTCAATCGTTATAATCTCTTCTACCGTCTCGAGCGGCATCTATTACTACATCAACGCGGGGTACAACCAACCGGAGTTGATGAGAATAGTGACACAGCAAAACAATACGCCCAACTGCCCGAATTACCACCACTGCCAGACCGGTATAATGGTGTTGGTATACCCAAGATGTGGTTCTTAACTGATCGTACTAAGAAACGATCACATCGTAAGAGGTACGTATTGTTGTATATTGTTTTATAAGTTTGTGCACATCTTGTGTACATTATTTATTTATTGCAATACATGTGTCTCATCCATTATTTCTCCGTGTCTCCTGTCAATATTAATATTATATACTATAATAATACACTATATTGCAATAGTCACGGTGCCGCATCCTTCCAAGAATTAGCACAAATCGTATCCGCCAACTGGAAGACTCTCGATCCTGAATCTATGGCATTCGTTACTTCCGTCTCCGCCACACTCAAGGCATATGTCGTGGAAAATGGTTTAGTATTGGAAGGACCTAATAAACCTGCCAAACGAAAGAAGAAGTTAAATAATACCACCGTTAATTCTACGGCGGCAAAGAAGATGCGTGTAGATGATGGGAGGAATTATTTGGGTGGTGTATTATTAAACAATAATTATCTGCCCTCGGACATGCAGCCCCGCAATATGGATATGGCAGTAGTAGCAGCAGCCCTGGGTAATTACCAAGCGATCCTCAAGAATAGTACATCTTCATCATTAGCAGCAGCAGCAGCAGCTCCTCGTGTGAACAATTCTAGCCGTACGGCAAAGATTCGAGCACGAGCAGATGCTGATCATGCCCATGCCGATGCTGACTCTTTGGAATCAAGATCAAGTAACGGGGGAATATCAAGACGTTATTCTAGAAGAGTAACAGATGATACATCCCCTTCTCCTCAAGGATTAACAAGAAGTACTAGTGGTGCCAATACTTCTGCCGCCGCTACTGCTAAAGTAGACCAATCCCCAATGGGTCGATTATTAGCAGTTGGATCCCTTGCCCTTGAACATGAGGTTGAAAAGGGTGAAGCGGCAGCAGCAGCACGTAATAAGGCACGTGAAGAACAAGAAGAAAGGGAAAGACAAACACGTCTACTTGTACAACAAGAACTTGAACGTCGAATGGCACTTGCACAACAAGTTCGGGAAATTGAACGTGAATTGGTAATTCGACAATTACAGAATCAGGCCAGTATGAGGTTCTCCCACCAAGCAGCCCCCTCTCAGCAGCCTATTGTGCATAATGGTACTGATATGTCTGTTATGAGAATGTTGGAGAATGAATTGGCGAGGCGTAGAGCAGCAGCAGGACAGAATAATACTAGGTAGCCGGTCGTTCGGGGAATGTTTATGTTTATTGTGCAATGTGGATGTGGGGATTAAAAGATTGGTATATGAAATGGCAGGGAAGGGCGCATAAAAGAACGAGGGGGTATACACGGGGATAAGAAAGAAGACTAGTTTGAATAAAGACTTAGAACATATTATTATTTTCAGGATTATCTACATTCTTTTAATTAGCTAATCATTCCCCCAAACCACTAATTATCATCTTATTAAGAGCTTTCCTCCTGTTTGGTCTCTTCCTCTTTGAGTGTTGCAATCATAGCCTCCCGTGACCCGTCTACATCCAATCCCTTCTCATCTAACTTAATACGGAGCTCACTAACTCTCATAGTTCTAAACTCATCCTCGATACTTTCCGTTGAATTTGTACTTCCATTCTTCTCCCGAGTTACAGCTGTCAATATATCTGCAATGGTGCTCGGCGGCACGTTCTCAAATGAAACTTTCCCTAGTATGCCGTTGCCATTTGAGACCATGAAATCTACCACGGCTTCCTTGAGCAGGGCACAATTCTTGGAGTCGGCGTAGAGGAGGTTGTCGATCATATTCTCGACAGTAATGGTAGTAGATTTGACGTAACATGCCTCTGCCTCTAACTTGAGACTGACCACTCCATATCTGTCCGCGGCATCAATAATCTCCTTGGCATTCTCGTTTAACTCCAACTCCGATAGTTTACCTCCATAAATATAGTATAACACATGTCTAAATGTCCCTGGTTTTACGTCAGTGATGGGGATTCTAATGGGAGATCTAATCATATCCCCGCTTGATGATGATGAGGCGGCTGCTGCTGCTGTCTTGCAAAGTTCGGCCAATGGTGATGAAGTATTTTCTAATATCAGCCGATGTGCATAGAAGGTAATTGCAGAGGATGAAGTCTTTGCCCTCTTCCGACTAGGAGAAGAGTCCCCATCACTACTACTGCCAACACTCTCTTCACTACTACCAGTATCCACCAATTCAAATACAATATCAGCAGAATCTTCATCCTGATACATTCCCATGATAATCTTATTCAGTGGGTTCTTCGGGATAAAGACAGGAGGGTCGGGTTTCACATCTTCCACCGCCTCAATCAATCTCATACGTACCTCCACAGTTAATGTACCCTCTTCCAATACATTATTAATAGTAGAACGTTTTAAGAAATCTCCTTTCCCCCAACAATCTGCATTGGTAATATCATTCACATCACACGCCTCGAAATGTCTCTTGGATCCACCACCTATTTCAGAATCAAACTGTGCCACCTCCTTACCAGTTGAATCTCGTACACAAAGACTCCAGATGATATCCACAGATTCATTCGATAAGTTATCGATACGTATACCGGCGTAGCCAGATTCGAATCGGTATATATCTAAACGCCATTGATACCCACAGCATGTAAATTGAGGGGAATATCTTCCTGCTACTGGTAAGGAGGTGCCGAAGTCATGATATCGTACTTCAATTGTTGACCATTCTCGATATTTATTTGGTGGTGTGCCAACATTGATAACCTTGTCAGTATTGGTATTCATTGTTATAGTATTGCTGCTTATAATATCTGTCAACTCCTCTTTATCTACTGATATTCTTATTCTATTGCAACGCTCTACTGATATTATATTCTTTCTCTTTCTTCTTTAGAAAACTAGATTGGTACCCACTTAGATCAGATTTTCACAAATTAAAGTGTACCGACCTCAAGAGTAGCTCTTAGAGAGTGCCTATATCAAATTTCAAGGTCCAAATGATAGTATAGGCGACGTATTAGATATCATGAATGCCTACAATCACTGAGTTCTTTAGTTTTAGAGTTGTGAGAAGAGAGTGAAAAGTGAAATCTCCTTATGAGGGTATCTTTAAAGGATACCATACTCTGCTTCTCCTCCTGCCTTGCCTCCCTCCCCTATTGACATCTACAAGCTATCTGATACCAGTTAATGCCCTGAAAGATATGGGAGGTACCTTTTATAGTCTTGTCTAGCGGTGGGTTGTATAGAAATATAATATTCAACTGTAGGTATCAAACAAAGAGACGGTATCCTACCTTAAAAAATACTCTTAGACTGTGAAAATCTTTATTCTCTTCTTCTATTGCAATGTGCATTGAGTAGTACATCTTGAGTTACACTTATTGAGTATATACTTATAAAATAACTAACTTTATTCACTATTATTAACCTCTCCCCCTAAAAGCCTCTTCCTCCCACATCCGAGCCCAATGCTCTTCCCACTCACTTTTTGATGAACCATCAGACAAAGACTTAGAATCCCTTCCGCTATTACTATTGCTGCTGCTTTCAGATGATACCAACTTTTGTTTTTTGCTACTCTTACTACTTTCAAGTAGGGTAGCACATGTGGATCCGTCAAGGTCCAAAGGAATGCTAGTCAAGAACTTGTAGAGAAGAGAAAGTCCATCTATATCCCTTGCCATCCATTCTGCGGCATGAGGATAAACTTCCTCATCCATTTCAACAAAATGATTTACATTGACATCACTGAAGTGAGTTTTGATAATCTTTGAACGTGCGGCAGCGGCCGGACTGCTACTATTCTTGTTCACTTGCAACATTGATTTGATCCTGTCAATATAGCTATTGTATTCTTGAAGTGTGTGATTAGACTCGTAGGTTGCCATGATGCTTGAATTGTTGCAAATAAGCCTGGAAAATGCCTCGACTATCCTATCAGCTCCTATATGATGATCTCTATGATCATCCTTTACCAATAACTTTTTCATCTTTGTATTGTCGGACAGTGAGTTGGCCAGGAGTATGACTGTTTCATAACCGATAGGAGTTTCTGTTGAAAACTCCTCTAACATAGAATGTGGACTACGAAGTACTTCTGCAAAAGATCTTACTCCCTCATAAGTGATTTTCATTATATCTAAGCTCTTCAAGGTGCGGTTGTTAGTCAAGGAGTTCACGAGAGTGGTCACTACTCTCTCATCCAATTCAGGATCGCCAAAATACGAGGAATAACGTTCCTTTTTTAGTACAAGATGCTCCAGTGCAATATTAGTCTCTAATGTTGAGATAATAGACTGCCATCCTGCATCTGTAATGTTTTTGCATTCAACAATGGATAACTCTTTGAGATGGGAATTGTTTCTGAGGCCATTTGCAAGGATTGATGCTGTAGTATCATCCATGCTTGGGGATTCCGATATTTTCAGAAATGTGATCTTGCAATGAGGTGACTGTAAACACCCAACAATCGATTTCCAGCCTTCATTAGTAAGAGGATCAATACTTCTGTTGATACGCCATGGTTCAACACTCACACCCCCTCCAATTTTGAGAGTTTCTAATACATTCTCTTTTGCCAAAGTAGATGCCAAAACAGATGCACCCTCATCATTCATATCTGCTTTTTGTATACGTAACTCGACTATTTGCTTCTCAATAAACTTTCCCATCAAAGTAAAGAATTCACTACCACCTAACAAACTGTAATTATTCAAGGTGAGCTTTTTAATAGAGGTACTATCCGATACTGAACCCCAAAATTCTGTGAATTGTTCCAACGTAGCAGTATTCATCTCATTATCTGGAGAGTTGTACTGACCAACATATAACTCGTTCAAATACTTGTTATTGGCAATAGCTCTTCCTGCTCCCTTCCAATCCCCATCATAGGGCCAATATTGCCTTGACATTGACAATCGAGACAGTACATCAGGATCATTTGCCTCTAACCGACGACGTACTTCATCAAATTTCCTGGCATCTTTCTTTGATGGTTGAAATCCTTTCTTTTGTTTATTCTGCAATTCACGCTCGCACCATTCGTCCTCCAATCTATCTTCCCTCGACGCTGCACACTGTACTAAACTGTAATCGTAGCCATCATTGCTCAAACCAACAACTCTTTCATCACTCATCTTTATATAATATATTTACTCTGTTTACCCACCGTCCGGTACTAAATTTGTATAAAACAAACCCAATATATTATTGTACACTCCGCCGAAGAGGATGATATACAATAGTGTTATTTTGATATAGGGTTGATGTGTTATTTCACTGCACGACGATTTGTAAAGATTAAAGAGGGAATATGATGAATAAGTAAGATGATAATACAGTTTGTTAATATGTACAATGACCAATTGCAAAGATGGATATGCACATCATACACTATCATACACTATCATACATCCAAACAGCAATGTATGAACAAAGTTCAGTAGACAAATCTTAAATATACAATTTGCAATGCAATTTTCGTCTCAAGACTCGGCCCTCTTTCTCTCCACGAGCTAGATTGATATGATATGATGACACTAACTAGGACTATATTATGTATAGAATGAACACAAACTGCGGCACCACGGGCCTTTACCTGCCTTTATGCTTTACTACTACTATATAATAATCGACCTGTAGGATATCCAATAGACCGTTCTATCGCCAAAGATACGTTAATCAGCCTAGTGATCTTCAGCCCTGCGGCAGCAGCGGTACCAACAGGCAGGAGGAGCAGCACGGGAGTACAATATATTCATTGCTGTGTCGAGTATTTTCCGTGCTCAGTACTACTGTTGAATCTTTAAGCCGAGTAATTAACATTAAAAAATCATCTAGAAAAAAGAACACATCTTATATGCACAAATTTCTACGCCTCAACTCTAATAAAAAGATAATAATACACTACACGTCATACGATATATTTGAGATTAGTATATACAAAATATGAGTACAAGTGATAATGATAATGATCAGGGTGGTGGTAGCGGAGACATGAAGTCTAACGAAAAAGAGTGCACATCATGCGAACAAACTAATCTCAATAATATCACCGAGGGTATCGACAGTGTTGCTATAAAGGACGATATATCAATGTGCGCTGCTTGTGGTGAAGAGGGTAATAGTGATGATATGAATACATGCAACAAATGTAAGATGGTGAAATATTGCAACGCGACATGCAAAAAGAAACATCGATCAAAACATAAGAAGGCATGCGAGAAACTAGTAGCTGAGTTGCATGATGAAAAGCTATTTAAACAGCCACCACCAGCAGAGGATTGTCCAATTTGTTTTCTACTTATGCCTATACTTGGTACGGGGAGAAGATACAAGACATGTTGTGGAAAAGTTATATGCAGTGGATGTATCCATGCACCTGCCTATGATAACCAAGGAAATGAAGTTGATAATGAAAAGTGTCCGTTTTGCAGAACTCCAACGCCTAATGAAGAGGAGATGATAAAAAGGACGATGAAAAGAATGGAGGTTAGTGATGCCCGAGCAATCTACAGTTTGGCGTGTTACTATAATGAAGGGTTGTATGGATTTCCACAAAATTATACAAAGGCATTAGAACTATATCATCGGGCAGGAGAGCTAGGTCATACCGAAGCATATGTTAGTATTGGTTATTGTAATATGTATGGTAGAGGGGTAGAAATTGATAAGAAGAAGGCCCATAATTATTATGAGTTAGCAGCCATGGGAGGAAATGTAAATGCAAGATATAATCTAGGACTTGAGGAGGTGCATGCAGGCAATTTCGATAGAGCACTGAAGCACCATATGATTGCTAGTAGAAGTGGACGATATGATTCTTTGACAGAGATCAAAAAGTTATACTCAAATGGGCATGCAACAAAAGAAGATTACATGAAAGCATTACAATCTTATCAAGAGTACTTGGGTGAGATTAAGAGTAAACAGAGGGACGAAGCTGCTGCGGCCAATGATCTGTATCGTTACTACTGAATAATTTACATTTGCTTTCTAGTTTACATAAGTTGAACCACTAATCTACAATCTAAACCTAACATAGTTTCTTGTCTTTAGTCACTGCATTGCATTGCACGTTCTCAAAAGCTCAATCAGCTGCGCTTCATCACTCTTTCTTCTCTGAGAAATCGTGCCATACTTCTTCCTTGTAAAGATAGTTCTCCGGTTCAAACCCTCGTCTACTCATCGCAAAACATCATTTCTCCTTGCAAATCAATCTCATTCACACATTCCTCTTCATCTCTTGGCAAATGCTCCTCCAAGAACATATCAATCTGACTAACACTAGCCATACCACTCCTCATCGCCGTTGGTATACCATTCACAAATAATAATAATGTAGGTAACTTACTAAATGTCATATCATATTGTCTCAATAGATTCATAAACTCTTGTGAGTTAGTACGTTCATTGACATTCCATTTGCAAAATGAGAGACGATTATGAAACTTTGGTAGGATACATGATAGTGTTTTATCAATGAGACGGCATGGGCCACAGTTAGGTATGTAGCAGTCTACAAGTGTTACTTTGTTAGATTGTAAGATTGATTTGTAGTTGGTATCGTTAATGTGTATTGCTTCTTTTGTATCTAAAGAGATATCATTCATCGTCGTTGTCGGAGGTGGTTGCAAAACTGTATCGACTGTGCCGCCAGCTTGATAGAATAGCTTTGACGACGACGGCTGAAAGTGGCGTATGCGGATCTCTTGGTTGGTATTTGTATTGCATCGTAGTTGATGGGAGGACGAAGATGGAGTGAATGCTGATACCAACGATATCGATGAGAGCAAAGATAGCAATGACAATGCAATAATAAATGCAAAACGAAGACGATGCATAGGTCGAATCATAATTTCTGATCGGGCTGTGGATAATTATGCTATGGTTGTACCGTGGTTAGTAGATGTCGTCTCCTTTACTTCTATTGCTTATGCTTTGCAAAGATTATATAAGTATGCAACGAGACGAGAGTACTTTGACATTTATTTTATTTGATCTTTCTCGTTGATATTATTTTGAGCCACCACGTGTACCGACAACGACACCGCTTGCCTTAGACATTATCAGTAAAGCTGAGATGGAGTTTTCAGCATGAAAACTAATCTCACACTCGATCCTAAGTGTCGAGTCGGATAGCTTTAGATCAATTACAACTCTACAATTAAAGCATATGATACCATCAGTACTGTCACTAGTTCAGTATTTGATGATCTTTCGATTAGCAGTAGTCTGATTACTGCCGAGCAGATATTCATTGAGTGTAAGAAAGTATTGACCTTTTGCTTAATTCCTCATCATCTTGCATTCATCTTCGTAGTAGACTGGGCATTCCGAGCATCTTTTATGTATCTCTTTGAGGGTTGGTTACTCGTTGATTTAGATAAACTAAGAACATAACCAACTATACTCATCTAATTTACAAACATCTACTTCCATGACTTTCAATGACTACTCGAACTTAAAAGTCCTCGGGTACGCTAACACTAATAAGACAACACCCCCCCCCCCCATCCCCATGTACATGTCATATATTCATATGTATATTCACTAAGTACTTTCGGCATATCTCCTATGAACTTTCTCCCTCTTTGGTCTCTTCTTTCTTGAAGAGACGAGCAACCATTTCCTCCCTGGACCCGTCTACATCCAATCCTTTCTCATCCATCATCTTCCTCAAAGTACCTACCCGTATTTTGTTGCGTTTGACGTCTGAATCTTCTCCATTGATCAAGGATGGAATCTTGGCTCCGCTCACAAGCTTGCCTTTTTCTCTTCTTGCCATGGCGGTCAACAACTCGGTCACAAGATGACCGGGGAAAGTGTCTAAAGACTCCTTCCCAATAATACCATGCTTGCTTCTGACGATATAGTCCATTACCGCCTCCTTCAAAAACGCAAGGTTCTTGGAGTCAGCGTAGAGTAGATTGTCAATCATATTCTCGACAGTAATGGTAGTTGATTTTACATAACATGCCTCGGCCTCAAGTTTGAGGTGGACAACTCCATACCTGCCACATGCATTAATGATATCCTTTGTATTGGCCTTTAGCTCTTCTTCTGATAGTTTGCCCCCATATACACAATACAACATATGCTTGAATATAGTTGGCGACACATCTGTAATGGACACGGTAGTAATCCCCCCTCCATCTGATACCCCGCACATATCATACAATACTGAGCAATTGTTCTTCAAGACAAGTCTGTGGGCATGAAACTTAACTCTTAATGTCTTTGCCCTCTTGATACCAGCTTGTTGCAGTCCTACCTCAAATACTACATCAGCTGTTTCTTCATCATTAAATAATTTGAGAATGTTTTTAGTAATCGGATTTGTTGGTACGTATTGAGTGGTGGTAGAGATATCTGACTGGTCCAACCTCATTCGAACTTCAATAACTAATGTTCCATTTATTAATGACCCCATTAGTGCTGATCGCTCGGCAAAGTTTGAATAACCAAAAGAATCTAGATCTTCATCACCAAAGTCCTCTATATCCGGTTCAAAAAACTCAACCTCTTTCCCTCTTGCATTTCTAACACTAAAACCACAGTAGATACTAATAGGTGAATCTGATTGATGGGCAAGTCGTATGGATGCGTACCCTTCATCGGGATCCATAGCATTATCATAGCTGCCATAAGGATAAAGTCTCAATATCCATTGATGACCAAAGCATGAAAATTCTGCAGAATCAACACGTACATCTTTCTCATTTTGACCTGCTGCAGGAATAATATTGGCAAACCCATGAATACAAACTTCGGTTGTAGTCCATCCATTGAAATTGTCTGGGGGTATACCGACGTCTACTACTCTACTTCTGCTCATCCTCTTCTAGTGTAGTAGATATCAAATGAAATAGTTCGTAAGTTTGGTATGCTAATCACCGCTCCGACGAAACAACCACAAACTGAATAAAACTAATGAGTAATCCTATCGTCGAGTGAGATCATAAGAGATATTACTCTCTCTCTTCTCTCTTCTATTGCAACTATTGCAAAGCAAATAAAGGCAAAAGATATTGATATTATTGTCGAACTTTTCTTGACATTTTATTTTAACTGAGTTCGGTATCCAAAAAGATACCACCATTGGGGACGGAGGGAGGTAAGCAAATGCATGTACCATTCTCTGCAGTAATAAAGAGTCGCTAGATACATGCTCTTTATAATAAATGCTTATACTTATAATCTTACACAGTATACTATATCTAACTTCATCACCCCTATATACATTTAACAGATTTTCTACTCCCCCCCGGTACACATCATATGTTCACTGAGCACTATTCTCCTTAAGAAGAGCAATCATAGCCTCCCTCGACCCATCTACCTCCAATCCTTTCTCATCCAGCATCTTCCTCAAAGTACCTACCCGCATTTTGTTGTATTTGACAGTTTCTTTATCTTCTCCGACGTCGTCTTCCATATATTCCTCTCCTCTTGCCATAGCGGCCAATAGATCAGTCACTAGATGACTGGGGAAGTTTCCCAACGACACCTTTCCGATGATGTTGTGTTTTTGTTCTACGATATAATCAGTTACTGCCTCCTTCAAAAACGCAAGGTTCTTGGAGTCTGCGTAGAGTAGATTATCCATCATATTCTCAACAGTAAATTCAGTCGACTTTACATAAGCCGCTTCCGCCTCAAGTTTGAGTTGGACTAATCCATACTTGTCACAAGCATTAATGATATCCTTGGCATTATCTTTCAATATATCAGCAGATACTTTACCCCCGTATGAATAATACAACATATGCCTGAATATATCAGGCGTGACATCTGCAATTGATACGATGGTAAGAATTCCGTCCTCATTCTGTTTACATAATTCAGCCAAAGTAATAGATATATCCTGGACGATAAAGCGGTGGGCATATAAAGATTGCGTTGTCTTTGACTTTTTGTTGGTATGTTCCTCACTCTGGCTGCTGCTGTCGTTATCAAACTCAAAGACGACGTCTGCGGTTTCCTCATCCATAAACTTTTGTAGAACATTTTCATTAATAGGATTTGTTGGTATAAACTGAGGAATATACTTCTCGGTGGATGTAGACTTCATTCGGACGACAATAATCAATGATCCATTTACTAATAATTCCATAACTCTTGATTTCTGGACAAAGTTAGAAATATATTTTGTATTATCTTCTGAACCAAAAGCACCAAACTCAGTTGTTACCGATTCTGCGTTGGCGAACGCAGAGGCAATTCTCATGTGCCCGTCTGAATCTTTCACACTATAACTATATTTAATTTCAATACCTGTATTTGATATATTGGAAAGACGTATGGCAATATGGCCTGTAAGAGAACCAGCGCTGCCACCAGGATAAATGCTCAACTTCCACTGATGACCTAAACATGAGAATTCGGGCGAATCGACACGTGCACCTCTTGTTGTTGATAGGTTGGCAAATCCATGAAAGCGGATCTCGTTGGTTGTCCAATCTTCAAACTCTTGCGGTGGTGGTATACCGACGTTTACTATGTTATTTGTGCTCATACTTCTGTATGTAGATATCAAAAAAAAAAAAGCGGAGGGTATTTATGTATATTATTATTCGTTCATGTACTCTCGAATGCCACGAAAAGAGCTTTGTGATAGAAGACTAGTACTAATCCTATTACTGCAAATCGACGATAACGATGTATTATTGCAATGCCGATTCGCTATAATCCGCTCTCCTATCATCGCTATTGCAAATGCAAAGTGTCGAACTTTTCATTCAATAAAAAAAAGATATTATTTCCCCATAGAGGAGTCGAGTGGCAACAATAATTGGTTCTAGAACATCTCAGAGAATTTTTTATTTTCCGCCATCTCAACTCCCATCAAGATTGCCAATTGATGAGCTCAATATGGCTGATCTATCGACCTTCATTAGTTAATGAATAATCATAGTTTGAGGACGTTTGATACTACTACAGAAACCTTAGATCGTCGTCTTTGCAGCGACCCTATTATTAGTATATATTAATTTAGACTGCATTAAGATTTTTAAAGTCAAAGTCAGATGATAAAATATATGCACATGTTATATTATGATGTGATATATCATTGATTAATCCTTATTGGATCGTATATTGAGTATTCTACATTACTTTGATAGTATTGGAAAGAGGTTCGGGTGTTAGATCTCCATTTACGATTGTTGGTTGTGGTTTAATCAATGTTTCTACCATGTGTTGTTGATAATTTTGCAAATTTATTAACGAGTTAGTTTGGTGGTCAAATGGGTACATTGCATCGATTAATACCATGGATTTGTCGATAAATAGGGTGTTAGTTATGTATATTATAGTTGGGAGGGTAGTTGGGGTGGTTTAATCAATGTTTAACAAAGTTAAATTTGGGTATTTCTCAAGAGTGGGTCAATTATCTAATTTTTGGTGTTGATTTAATAAAGAAACGATTGGAACCACGTTATTACACGAAATGTTCGTTAGTTAACGTCGTTGGGTATTAGTTAGTTAGTATTGTTATTGTTGTTGCGGCATCTTCCTTATTTGCTACGTGATTAAGAGTGTCAAAGTGGGGTAGAGTTATCATCCAATGTCAACATTAGAATACAAAACAAATAGATGAATTGGAGATAAAACTCTTCCTGATTAAATAGCAAATCAGTTATCTATACAAGGTGATATACCTTCATTGATTTGCATCGGAAAGAAGTACCAAACACAGTAACATATAGAACAAGGTTTGTCCATTACTGAGATTAAAATATTGCATCCTTCAAAAGGCGATCGATATAGCTGGAGTTCTCGAGTTGTCCTCCTCCAACAATCTCCTTTGAAAGTATTTTATCCTGTTTATTAAGCATTGGGATGTGTTAATACATCTCTGAAATCCAATTTCAGAGATTAGTAGTATAAGTGGTGTTGTGGTATCGGATACATGCCAACTTTATGATAGAAGGTTGAAAGTACCTCCCATGAATGGTTCAAGGAAGCATCCTTCGGCTAGATTGGCATCTTTCTCCAATAGTAGGTTGATTAACAGTGCAAGCATACTCATTACAAGCTTCAACTGTCGCTGTTGCAATGTCTCGTTCGATCCCTTCGTCTCGTCTAGTCGGTTTATGGTTCGTTCAGACCAAACGAGTACTCCACTCTCTTGCTTGGTAAGGCAATCAGATCGGTTGGGATCAATAATAATGGCAAAAAACTTTTCCAATTCATCAAAAGTACCTCGGGCCTTTCCTCCTTGCATACCAAGACTGTGAGCTGTCAAACTCCTGTGTGGATAAGCAAGGCATAACTTGGATGATGAACCGACTTCCTTCGACTTATCCTCGAGGGTCTTCAATGTTTTGGCAATGCCTGCATCCACTCTAACAACACTGACAAACTCTGCAGTATCCTTGTCGTGTAAGAGAAGAACTGCAAGCTCGGAAGACGAAGCGTCCAGTGTATCAATTGGAATGTATGTCCTTCCTGACGTCGCTGGGAGGAGGCTCCTATCAAGGTTACCACTTGTCACAGTCCTAGTGACGATACCAAGCAATAAGATCACTTCACACAACGGTCTCAAGTTTGCTTCGAATGCAACCATTGAGAAGTGATGAACAAGGGACCTTTCACCTTTGAGTCGTAACTGTTGGAAATTGGTTAATCGAGTCTTGACAATTGATAGGATGCTATCCACTTTGGTATTGATGGTCTCTACCGGTGAGAAGGATTCGTTATCGACTACACTTGGCAAGAAGCACGTCTTTACTTGCTCTAACAATGTCTCATTACCAACAAATGAATGGTCACTGGTTGGAGCTTGGAGACTACCGTATGCATATGGGACTAATGGTGCTTGTACCTCTTGAACGGCTACAGTCTCAACCTCGAGTGTCAAGGTACTGGTGAGTTTCAAGTATACTCGTAGCACGAGAGACTCTTCATTCTTCTTGACGGCATAGTTTGCATCTCGATCTATCTTGGCTAACACATCTAATACTTTATCTACTTTGCCAACAGTATCCAAATTCTGCCCACGTGGGATTGCAGATGTTGTGAATAATCTACATTGCCACATTGGCTTGAGATACGTCTTAGTCAGTCTCTTCAGATTGGTCAACACAGTTGTTCGTTGATGAAGAGCGATAGCAGCTGCATCAGGCGGGTTAGCATCATTAGCTGGTTGAAGTGGTGGTACATCAGCAAGCAAGCTACGGTCGCTAGTTGCTGATTGATTAGCCCATTGATGAAGTTTCTTCTCGGCTTTGTCGTTCATGTCAAGAAGGTGCTGACGGTTGATCATTTCTTGCTCCTGGC
>Ga0214477_100260_pt1 | contig 37488 bp, 27 predicted proteins | sample M1_20Mar14CPVII9_FD_165058 | JGI IMG/M metagenome (GOLD analysis project Ga0214477, IMG submission 165058) | Marine eukaryotic communities from Monterey Bay, California, United States - M1_20Mar14CPVII9sort6BwellC16 | ecosystem: Environmental > Aquatic > Marine > Unclassified | place: USA... | reverse complement strand
TTTTTCCTGATCTGAGGCATGAAACCCGCCAACATGTGGCTGTAAAAGTATGATGGATGGACTTACAATCATGCTGGGAGTGTTCATCAACTTGTTATACACCTATACATTGCCAAACAACCACTACTATTCAACAACCTACATGCTGCCATACCCCCACTTGATGGCCAAACATTGCCTGAAAGTCAGCAGGAAATCGTTAATTGAGGAATGAAACCCGCCAACATGTGGCTGTAAAAGTATGATGGATGGACTTACAATCATGCTGGGAGTGTTCAGAGGGCCCTACAATGGTGCTGATAGTGTCCACTGGCCTTTTATATACATATACATCAAGGAATTACCAATATATAAGAAGGAGAGTGGTTGCATACCTCCAGGTTTTGGTGATACATTGTCGGGCAGCTGGTTTGATTTCGAAAATCTGACCCAATCTGTGTTGATGATACAAGATTGGTTGATTTACATAATAAGTTGTTTGGCATTGTATAGGTGTATAACAAGTTGATGAACATAATCAGCATATTTTTAGGGCCTTCTGTCATACTTTTACAGCCACATGTTGGCGGGTTTCATGCCTCAGATTTTGTTTTTCTGCCAACTTTTTGGCAATGTTTGGCCTTGATAGAGTTTGGCCATCAAGGGTGTATATCATCATGTGGTGCTAGAAGTGTGGTTTGGCCTGATTTTTTTTAGGGCCCTGTTTCCTCTTCTGAAGCCACTTGTGCCATATTATTTGGCTGATCAGTCTTCTTTGGATATCTACCTCGCGTACATAGGTTAGATAGTCTTACTTAGGTTTACACCTACTTTCGTATGTAGCGGACGATTTTGAGATCTGCAAGTTTGTGTATTTTACCGGTACTGAACATAATAATTTGGTCGGTGCTACTCATGATACCATATAGAGTAATGTTACAGACTTTAATACTTTCTTTGGCAAGTAATTATCATATTAGTCGGCCAATTATATAAGGAAGACATACATCATTCATTATAAAGACTGCGTCTATACAGATTGCAATAACTGTCCAATTCATTAGATACACAAATTACAGAGGTCTAAGTTATTATGTCAAGTTATTACAATCCATCTAAACGATTGTCAGAATATGCTGCTGCATTACTATCTCCGTATATAAAATTGGAGAATGAAGAAGATGGTTCATCCGATTCAGTACCGCCTAATACACAACAACAACAGAATCATACAAGTACTACACCTTCATCTCTATCTGTTGGATTATGGTCAGGTAATGTAGAGTTAAATAATGTTGAATTACGTCCAGAGGCATTTGAACAATTCATTAACCAAAACAGCAGTGATTTTGATAATAATGATGATATTCAGATTAGATGGAAAGTTATTCATGGTAGTATAGATTCTGTTAAGATTCAAATACCATGGACTAGTTTATTAGTCGGATCTGCACATTCAACATCTAAATGTTCAAAGAGTAGTAAGGGTGATAGTGATGGTGTTAAAGAGAGTAAGAAATGCCCAAAAGACAGCAACAATCAGGAAGCAGTAGATGGTGAAGACGATGAAGGTTGTACAACTGTTCAGATTAAAGGAGTTAAATTACAATTGGGATATGAAGTTATTAATAATATGCATCAACAGAATATGCAAAAGAGTGACCCCATGGGTTGTGAGCAACAGGTTGAGAGTTATATCATACAAGATAAGATACGGGAAGAGAAGAACCGTATTCTTCAAACTGCAGAGAAAAGATTGTTGGCTGGATTAGATCCATTTCCGCCCTCTTTGATCGATGAATCCGCGTTGTTGCATCCAAAAAATGATGACGGTGGCAGTGTTAACACATCCAACACCCAAGACTCTACTTCAGCCATTAAATCGTATCGTTCTAGAATGGAGAATTATCTATCATCCACTATTAAGTCACTTCTTTGGAAAGTATTTGATTCTCTTTCATTCTCTGTAACAGAAGTTCAAGTATCTGTTGCGGGTTATAGCCACTATGATAAAGATTTTGCATCCATCTTGAGGAAGAGAAGAAAAGAGATGGAAGGTAAATCTCCCGAGAAACAACAACAAAAGGTGAAACAAGAGCAGCAGCAAAGCAATAGTAGACACAAGAAAAATGTACGTAGACGAGATCATCGGAATATAGCGGCTGCAAGATCACGTCATCTTCTTTATAGACATTCATCATCTTTCCATCGGCTGAGTACTGATTCAACAATAGAGAACTACAAGGAAGTCGAGGAAAATGTCCGGCAACAAAGTGAAAGGGGAAGTATCAATGAAGATCCCTCTATTTGGTCACGAGAAGGTCAAGTAGAATTGGGTATTACAATCGATAGATTTGATTTCAAACCTGGACCATTGCCCACTATTGATGACGATGATGATGACAAAGTTCAGACTACGGACTCTATTGCATTAAAACTAATCCAGTTCAAAGGATTGGGTGTATTTCTGAGAAGGAAGTGTCCAATGATATTAAGAGATGGCGGAGCATGGGATGAATACTGTGATGTATCATCTGCCGATGGAGGACATACTGGGAAGACTTTGATTTGGAATGATAGAAAAGATGACGATTATATTGTACTGCCAACTTATATTGAAGGATCTTGTAAGGTATACCGCAATATTTCCGAATCTACGGTTGTACCAGACTTCGCATTATCAAAGCAGAAGATGGAAACAGATGTTCATTCAACTGGGATAGTAAGCAATTCGAAAGATACTGTAACCACAAGAAGAAGAGGGAAGCGTGAGAAAAGGAAGAAGATTCCTAGTTCTGACACAAGAGATGTGAACCCGGTAGTAAAGACTGCGACGGCAACAAAGCAGCCCAATACCCTCTCCAACACCACCCCTTCTACTGCAACTCTAACCACAGACAAGGGAACCCGTCGTTTGGGGGATAATAATACTTTTATTCCACCTCATCGGTTCGAGCTGAGTCTGGAAATGGGACATGTCCGCAGCAGTGTATCACCCCGTCAGCTCTTCCTAATGCATTCAGTCGCTTCCTCCATTGAACGTGTGAAACGTGGGCGTCCTCCAACTACTATTCGAGATGCTCAATCTTATGATAAAAAAGAACACGAACGCATGATTGAGGAAGGGACATCAGTGAAACAGTCTGTTATAGATTGGGAGGAACGTATATATCGGGAGATACCAGCCTTACGATCGAAATGCATTAGACGTGGTCCTGTAAAAACTCTTCCTGGTGTGGTATCTTCCTGGTGGCGATATGCATGTTTGAATATAGTGAATGAAATACAAGATAGGAAGGCATTACTGAGCAAATGTAGTGGAGATACTAAGCAGAGTGGCAGAAAAGGAAACATCTTATCGAGGATTGATGCTCAACGGGCATGGGATTGGGAAAAGCAGAGTAGTATTCGAAGAGAATACATTGATCTGTATTTGTTGTCTCGTCAATCGTTGGAAGAAGGACAGGCGCCCACCACAATACCTGCCGCAGATAAAGCAGCGGTTACAGCAGCTACCTTCCGCTTAGAACAAATGGAAGACAAGTTAAGACCGGAGCGAATACTCCTGCTAAAACATGTTGCACGAGCGGCATCAATTCGTCTTGAAAATGGCGAAACTTCTCCAGCTGATAGGTATTACACCTTTACTCAAACAACAAATAGACGCCAAACGATGGATTCTTCAGGCGACGGCAATACATTACGCATGTCATCCCAAGAGTTTGAGGGATCTTCCGCGCCCAGTGCTACTCAGCCTACTTCTGTAGTTGCTACAAGAAAGCTTGACGAGGAGCGTCCGATACAAAAGAATAAGTCCTTATCAAGTGGATCTATTCAAAAGGATAACCAAAGTGTATTGTCGTTCTCTGCTCAATTTGTTCTATCTGGGGTTTCCCTTGCTGTATCCGATTTCTCTTGTACAGAAGTGACATCCGATTCAGAATTTGAAGTCGACTACCGCGCTGATGATGTTAGTGTCCTCACTGGATATTCAGATGAAGACGAGTACAAGCCTCTTAAAAAAGAGCTTGGGATGAAGGAGTATTTCGATCCCTCTTGTCGATTTTGGTCTACAATGAGGCATGGGATTCGGTGCGAGGTGCCGCTATTGCTATTACATATAGTGGATATATCGATAGCAGTGAAGGATATGAATAAGAAGTTTTCGGTAGGGGGCATCTCTTTGCAGTCAAGTTTAGGATTGGGACAACAGAATCGTTTCTGTTTGGGTCATATACCATCAATTACGAATGATTCAATCGACGGAGCCGCATCAACAAAGGATTCTGTGGAAGAGAGTGATACTGGTGATGTGGCAAATGATGGGCGTAACCAACCCATAGGCATCTCAGGTTGCTTGAGCAATGGCTGTTCAGCTGTAAAAGTAGGCCCCGTGGAGATCATTATTGATTGGGATTGGCTTGAGCAACTCTTCAAGTTTGCTTCGGCAAATAAGGATATCCAACCATCCAAGTCTACAGTACCATTGCAATCAGAAGATCTTTTGATAAAAGCAATGTCAGAGAATAGCTCTCAAACAATCATTTCAACCTCCTTGGAATGTGATAGACTTTCCTTGACTATTCCAGTACAGCGAAGCAAGAATGGGAATAAGTTTCTTGTGACAACAATTAATCATATGAACATCAAGGCCGGACATCTCCTCAGCAATACTCCAATTGACTTAGAGTCCAACATTGCCTTGCTCCCCAGTCAAGATTTGGTAAGTATTTCCAACTTTAGCATTATTAGCATCTTATTCAGTATTGTGCTAATTAAAAGTCTTTTCTTCCTTTCGCAGCTCATTGAATGTCGAGAATTAGATCCAGTGATAATGATAGAAGACAATAATAATAATATCAATATGGGAACAATCACTCGTTTATTGCGATGTCCAATAAATCTCCAGTTACAGTACTCATCAGGGGCAGGACAGCATTCATCTGTAGCACAACAACCACGATGCAGGTCATTTGAGCTAGAATCATCAGTTGTAGATATCTTGGTATCTGAAATTAGATTGAAGACACTGGTAGAGACGATTGATACAGTGTCTGCTGCGTTTGTTGTCAAAGCTTCTGACAATCCCGGCTCAAAGGAGCCGTCGAAGCCATTCATACCAACACTTGCTGAATACGTATTGATGGAGGCCAAACTATCAATTCAATCTCTAAGTGTTCACATCGTACAAGACGAAAGCGACGTACACCCTGCTGCTGACAACAACTTGTCACTTGTTAGACAGAAACTCGAAGACAACATCACATCTTATATTTCTCAGCTATCATGCTTAGATTTCGACTACCCCAATGAGAATACAACTGCGTGTATTTCAAGGTTGATTATGGAACGATGCTGTGCTCTGGGAATATCAGAGGGCGATGCAAAGCAATGTCTTGACACTGCCAAATCATACTATAAAAAGGAGGCTAGTGATGTATTTCCTTCTTCGAGCCGTGGTAGAGGTAGAAGAATCAAAGATCAATCAGGAATAATAGACCCAGAAGGTCTATCTACAGCGTTGGATCAAATTGTAGACAACGTTACCCGTAAGACAATCTCAGAATTCGACAATATTCTGTTGAAATTAGAGTCGAACAAATCAAATCAGCACGATCTTTCTATCGACATTAGTTCGTTGATGATTTCAAAGTCGTTCCTTTACTACCGGAGCACAATACAGATCAATGCTAGATCTATCACAATATCAAATGATCAAATGAGGCTTTTAAGTATTCAACCTCCTCATAACACTGCAGTACGACAAACAAGTCCATCAGAGGAGAAGAAAGAGCCAAATGAAGCAGATGATACAGCACTGGAAATATCTTTACATGACCGTAGTGGTGTTAAGGATCATCAAGGTCGTTGCCAAGAGATTTATATGGAGGCAGGATGTGTAGCATCAACATTCTCCCCAGAAGCATACTTGGAGGCTATGGAACTCTGTAAAGCTATCATGCAAGTATGTTCCTCTGGTAAATCCAGTAGTACAAAGGAAGTAGAATCAGCAATCTCCCCAGTCAAAGATACTATTGTCAATGGCAATATATCATCTTTTGTGATTGTGCTTACAGACAAGAATCTGCCATTTATCGAATGCAAGTTTGCAGACGTAGATTTTTCCACCAATGTTCAGACAACAGCAAATACTGAATTACAAGCTGGCAATGTCTGCATCGATTGTGTTTACCAATCAACATATCCTAACATTATTTCCACTTATCCTTCTACACCTACAATTGGGGAGGTGTTTGATAATCGCTCGGCATTCTCCGTTCAATATGTGACTGCATCAGATTGTGGCTCAAGTGAGGTTGTAATCGGCTTAGATGGAGTACGAGTTGTACTACTTCGTCAAATTCTTAATGAGATTATTCAATATACCTTATCTCCCAAGTATGGTATTGGTCTTTTCCTTCATCGTTTGAAATCAGAGCAGGAGGCATCACCTACTTCCGATGTTAACCAGGATCCTCTCAAGCTTCAAGTATCAATCAACAACTCATCAGTTATTCTCCCCAGGAATAGCAATAGCATTGATATGATCGGTATAGAAGTTGATGAAATGTCTTTAACACGCTCGCGTGTTGCCAAGACGTGGTCTACTGACGAGTATTCATTTTCAGACAATAGTAATACCGCACAGTCATCTCAACGAAGGAACACATCAGAGGAAGATTCGTTTTACGACTGTGTCGATGATGCAGCTAATGTGGCAATGATACCAAGATTTTCAGTGCTACTGAAGCGTGCCCATATCTTTACTTCCCTCAATAAGAGACATCACACGTTGGAACAAGTTTATATGCCAGAATTCAATGCCAATGTACACCATACTGGGAGATTAGAGCACAACAAACCCTCTTTTCTTCCATTTGGTAAAGTAGAAAAACATATGTCGAAGGATATCAAGTCAAGAGTCTGGGAGAGAGTAACCACATCACAACTTAATTTGGGAATCAAGGTGGACTATGCACCAACTCTCCGTCTATTTATTGAAGACACTGCTAATGATGGAAACTCACGAGGTATTTCTCTTGATATGAGAATGTCACAATTCTATTTGATCATGTCAATCTGGTTTGCAAATATGAAAGAGCTGCCTATAGTCTTCCCATATGGAGTTGACCTTATCGAGGAAGCATCAACTGACCCCGATCCTCCCGACGATTGGCCCGAGTATGGCAGTAGTGAGTTTGCAAAGAGACTCAAAGGCGATAGTAATTCAAAGACCACCTTTGAGATGGGTATTTGCATCAAGAAGTTGATGATTACATGCTCATTCGACAAATTAAGTTACTTTAAAAAAATACCCCCAAGCACGTCAATGATGATGGAAGGTATTCAAGTAGCAGCCAACCACATCTCGTTATCATTAGGTGAAGCTATTTGCAGTATTAAACTTGACGAGGATACTCTTCAAAGTATTGGAATTGGTGCTACTTCATTAGACATTCATGATGAACGACAGGCTAATGAGGGAAGTGTTCTCCAAGAAATATGCGTCTCTAATAACAACAACAAGGCTTCATCTGTAGATCTTACTTGGGGTCTTGATTGTGGACGTCATACCTTGATACGTGGGATACCATTGCCCTTCCAGGTTACAATATATTTGACACCCGATCAACACTGTCTCATTAATTTAGGAATGGATATGGCCGAAGCATCCCTCGTGAACTTGTCTCCTATATGGATACTACTTGATTACTTTGGCCTATATTTCAAAGAGCCCGAATATGGACATCCAGCATTCGAGGCAGAAGAGATGTTCAAGAAAAGCATGGGTAATAACATGATGCATGTTAAGGAATGTGACAATGAATGTCTCGACATTGATTTCCGAATGTGGATGATCAAGCCTCATGTGATAATTCCATCTGAAGATGACCTATGCCTCATGGTAGAGACAGCAGGCTTCTATTATCGTTACAAATCCTTTGGAAACAACTATTCATCACAAGATATATTGGCAAAGGATCTTGGGATTGTTGTTTTGAAAGAGTATATGGAGCCGTCAATAAGCCGTGGATTACGTCAAGTCTCTGGGTCTCTTTTAAGCAATGACTGTGGAGCCAAGACATTGGTAGATGGTTTATCTTTCAGTGTTCGCTATGATTACAACTTGTCGACAAATTACACCAAGTTTGCATTAAGAGTACCATTGACTCATCAACACTTTGATCGTCGCTCAATGGACGGCATCGAGTGTTCAAGTATTGAAGCCAGCCCGTTTATAGTTCCTCCTCCAGTAGTATGTAAGCCATTCGTCACTCCATTACGAACTATGGGTCATAATGAGACAAGCATTTACTTCCATCACGATTATTTGAAACTGGCAGTAAAGCTTCTTACCGATTTTGTTGGTCCAAGTGGTCCAAGTAAAGAAGATGACTCAGATGTTGATAACTCCTCAGAATCTATCTTCAGTGCAACAGTGGATATTGAGAAAGTAAAACTTGTGATATCAGATCCTATCATGGGCATGCATCGACCAATTCTATCAATATGTTTCCCTTCCTTATTACTAACAGTATCACAACTTAAGGACATTCAACAACCCCCCAAAAGCAAGTTTGAGAAGCTGACGGGTAGTAAAGACATTTCTTTTAATGCACAAGACTTGCAAGCAAGCATGGAGGTACGGCAATTAGTTTGCAATCTGTATGTGTTTTGATGTTATAATAAAATGTCTCATATGTTTGTGTTTCATTTCTTTAGGCGACGGTATTTGTCGACTACTTCAAGTTAGGGCTGACAAGGAACTGGGAACCCTTAATTGAACCCTTCAAATGTTTGATACTTTACGAGAAGAGTGAATCTCGAGGTCAAGGTATCACGTTTAATGCTGACTGCCCCTTGCATTTTAATATCACGAGTGATTTGATTGAAACAATGGATGATGCTCTCAAAACGTTTGACCTGTTTTTCAAGTCAGGCAGTTTAGATGACAAGTTGACTCCAGTACTAACTAAACGGCTTAGCTCTGATCCTGGAGTTGTGAAGACGATGGTAGCTGATACACGAGGAGGTCACAATCTTACTGTCATTCACAGCCCTGCTGATCAAGTAGATGACAGTGAAAGAACTGCATTCTCCTTGAAGAATACTACTGGCGAACAAGTGAGGATTCATACCCACTCTGCCTCCAACATCGCCAAAAGCCAGACAACAATCATGTATCTTGATCATTTGCAGCTCATGCCATTGAGTTTCCCAGCCACCGAGACTGTGATAAAAGATTTGCAAGCAGTTGAAGTGCTATGCAAGGGAGATCTGAATAAAAGTTTATCTCTGCATCATAGTCAACTCGACATTGCAACTAGTCATGATATCGATTTACAAATACCAGGCTTTCAATGGGTGCGCAACATATCCTTTGACCTAACGGGGAAACACTTTGTTCAACTCATTCCTCGCTCGTTATCCATCCAAAACAAAATAAATGAAGATTGGAGGATGAAGAATGCACTACAAATGCTGACTGAGGTTAACTCGATAAATGGCGGAAGAAGACTCACAATTACATCACCTTTTGAAGTTATCAACAAGACAAATCATCCAATCTTTCTAGGTAAGCTTCTTGCAGTATGCATCTAATATCAATGTATACCCTTCATTCTCATACTCACACACTAACACACTAACTCTATCTTCAAATTGCAGCCACCAATCCTGATCCACGCCACTCTCCAAGTTGCTCTAATGAGAATACTAAGGATTCTACCGACGAATCATCATCCGACCAGCAAGAAAGTATTGACCAAAGAGATAACTTTGTGATAGAGAAAATCAACCCCGACGAGACACATACTCTATCTTATCTATTACTTGAAAGCGCCCTACAGATGACAGGAAATCATCTTGGTAGTTTATGGATAAGACCTGATCAATCTGTCTCAGATGACTTCAAAGATGCAGGACTTGACCAATCCACCATTGGATATCCTTCTCGGCCATTGCAGCTTGCTAAAGGTGAGTACTAGTCTCCATTCATTAATCATGTTAGATAATTATGTAAACTCACTTCATTACTTCACATGTCATTTCATAGTCTTGCACGAGTCATCGGTAATATTCAAAGATTCCGGTGGTGATCCGGGAATTGCAAATCAAGTTGCTAGTGGTCATGAGATTTCTTGTCCAATCTTTGATCAAAGTAAAAGTCGATCAAAGAAACCATTCTGTTATGTGGTTGAGATTAAGAGAAGTCCCTTTGCTCGGGCATTCACTCAGAATGATACTGTAGGAGAGTCTGCACGCGATATAGGCGATACTGTCAGTATATCATCACCAACCAAGAAAGGATTGAAGACCGCGAAGAATATATTCACAAAGAATAATGCTCCCAAGGCTGAAATCCATTCACCATTACGGTACTCTTTAGTAATTCATCCCCCACTTGTGGTCGAAAATCTTTTACCTGAACGAGGTTTGTTTGAGCTAATGGATGCAAATAGTAGAAATGTGCTTTGGTGGGGAAACCTTGAACCTGGTGAAAGAGTCTCCGTGTTTACGGTTGGTTTGGATGCTCCAGTTCTCCTCCTTGTTAATCTAGGCTTCTGTCGAACTGCTGTTGGAGAGGGAGCACTGATTCATCATGGTGGTGGAGATGGGATCTTCAAAGCTGGATGGACCACACTTGGAAGCGCAATGAAGACATCAAAGGACAAAGTCAAGAAAACATTAGGGACCTTAACTGAGAGTAAAGACAATCGAGGCAAGGCGAAGCTGGGTATGATTCAGACTGGAACTATGAAACAAAATGCAACCAACACAAACCGAAAGACAGGACAACTTGGCTTCAACACCGAGAATGATATCATTGAAAGTTCGGGTGGAGGAGTATCGAGGCGTGGGTTTGATGGATATGGTGTTGAAGATATTGCAACCGAGATGAATGTTGTGGACAATCTTGGCCAGCGGCTTACCTTGCTTATTGATAACACCCTTGGGAGTGGTGGACAGCGTCGTGTTTCACTCTACTCCCCCTTTTGGATTGTAAGTTTGTCTGCCTGCATTATACATACTTGTTAGGTGTATCATCTCTAACTCTCTCATACCCCTCTCTTTGTATCAGGTCAATACAACAGAGCATGCATTGCGATACAAGCAAGAGAAATCTCTATCATACGTTGCAGGCACTGTTTTGAGTGCAGAAAAGGATGGATCCAAACCTGTAGATGGAGGAGAGCGCAGTACAGTTGATGACGAAGAAGGTGGAGCATTTGTGTCGGGGTCAAATTTACCGTTCGATTCAATGGACACAGTGTTTTCTGGAAAACCAGGCGCATTGTCACAATTGAAAAGGAGTTTGAATGGCAATAAATCAAGGCCAGCATTATTGGCTGCCTTGATTAGTGAAGATCTTCCTCTTCGCGCCCTATCAAAGCTTGCCTTCATGTTCAACTTTCAAGAGGAAGTTCTCTCATTAAGAGGATCTCCAAGACTATGTATTCAATTGGCTGACACAAGGAGTCACACTGGATCTCGATATACATCAGCTTGGTCATCGGGGTTTGGGCTGGAGTCTATAGGGGTCACTCAAATAGTTGGGTAAGTTTACTTCCTGTATATGTTTCATCAGCTTGTAATATTAACGTCTAACAAATCAACACAACCATCTTGCATATGCTGCAGCATGCACTGCAAGGATGGTCGAAAACTTGAGGCTTCAGTATCCATAAGCATTGCTCCAGGTCGGCTGTCTAAATACACAAAGATTGTCCGCATATGTCCGAGATATATTGTTGTTAATCAGCTTCATCGACCAATTAGATTATGGCAAGACAATAGCGTTGAACACCCCAATTTGGCAATAGAGCATACTGAGTATTCGTCTAAACACAGTGAGTCAGTAAAATGGATATTCTCTACCAGCTATCACGAGAGACGAACTGATATTATCAACCGGTATGAGCTATTGTTTGGATCTCCCACCGTTATTGAAGAGAGTGATATGGACGATCAAACAACCGCCCATCGTGATGCCTGTTATATTGCAACGGTTCAACCATCGGATCTCGTTGCATTTCATTTACCAGACACAAGGTTGGAGCGATTACTGAGAGTTGACTATGGACCATCTTGGTATTAATCTCCAAGCTTCAGTGCAGATGTTCCCGGTGAATACGTTTTGGCTATGAGTCAAGCAAGAGATTTACGGATGCTCCCACATGTAAGTTCTCGAGGAGCACCTTTCTACTCAGTCACATTTCCACCCCCAAATCAGGAGGATACTGTTTGGGGTGGAGAGCTAGGTGTGTGGTTTGAGACAGAACCGTTCCGTAGAGAACGCACCCTGATTGTAAAAGGTATAAAAGAGGGCTCGTATGCAAGTTATTACACAGATATTTTCGTCGGTGATCAGTTAATGATGATTGATTCAATACCTGTCGAGCAATTTACGTTTGACCAGGCAATGAAGTATCTCAAAAGTGAGTATTTGAGCCTCTCTTTTCATTTATGCTTACCTTTGTACTTGCTTCTAACATGGTTGACTGTTATCCCCCAAAAACCAGCCCGTCTTATCGAGGCAAAAGAAGCTGCAGAGAAGAATCAATCTCCAGGTCGACCATTGCAGCTTAGGAGAGCCAAGTCTAAGAAACGAATACAAAAGCCAATTAACAATAGTACGAGTGTACCAAACGATGTCACTCTTACATTCCTCACCCTTGGAGAGAGGTTGAGACGTTTACGCCGTGCTGCGGTATCAAAGCAAGCTGTCAAAGGCCAACAGATTGACACAGACAATGTACTGGATAGTAATGAATTACAGCAGCAGCAAAAAGTAGACGATCATAGTGACAAGCTCCTTATTGATCAGAAATTTCTATTCCAGTCGGTTTTTGTATTCTTGCGTGCACCAGATCCAACAGATCCTCCTCATAGGATTATCAATAGAAGTTTGCATTGGAAAATATACTATCGACAAAGAGGTTGCGACGCCCATCCTTGGCAATGTTTATCCCCTGGAGAATCATCTTCTTACACCTGGGAAGAGCCCTTGAAGATTAAGAAGCTTTCTGTTCGTGTAGGAGTTGGTGAGTGGATTGCAGATGAGCCCGGCAAATCAAATAATACAATAATGGGAGGAACAACTATCGAAGGAAAGCCCAAGAGTAAGATCCCATTCTTTTCTTTTCAATTCATTGAGAATGAAGAACAGGGACATTTCGGAGCAGTTAAATCAGTCAAGCTCGAAGAGATAGGATACTTTGATAAACTCCCTTGTCCACCACGGCGCTACAAAGACTACGACCCAGATGGTGATAGGTCGGAAAACTCTCTCTGTTGTCAGGTTGATACAGAAGGCGCTACTCGAGTACTTGTCGTTTCTGACGAAATGAATAAAACACAAAGTATGAGCGACGAAGCTTTGGTCCGGCATCATCTTGTAAATATTAGGAGAGAAATTGCAGTCGAGGAGAGCAGACGAGCAAAGATTGATGCTTTAAATAGAACAGTCAAATTGTTGGCTAATAGTGGTGGTATTGCACCACCACCAACCATAGCTGCTGACTCCCCAGGAGCTCCCCTCTCATCGATTGATGAAAGTCCAATGACACACAAACAGACCAACAGGCAGGCAATTATTGCAGGGAGTCTACTTCATCAGAAGCACGACCAGTCATCAGAATTGCTCAGCCGCTTGTCAGATCCAGAAGCTATTGAGTCTGAGCTACAGCATTATATGGATTTTGATGATCTTTATATTGCAAGGCGAAATCAAGTGGTTATTGAAGTGATTGAAGCGACAGGGCTAAGGTCATCGGATTTGAATGGTCTTTCAAACCCATACGTCAGTGTTGGTCTAGTCTGTTCCAATAAGAAGAGGCATATTGGTTCTTTCAAAAGCAAAGATAGAAGAAGTACATATTTCGTCGAGAAGACCCTGTCACCTCAATGGGTTCATCAGGCGTTTGTTTTTGACATTCCTGAGAAGGCTGCATCAGATCCAAAAGAAACTCGTCGCTACTCATTGCAATGTGTCATTAAGAGCACAGAAAGATTCGGTAAAGACAAATTTCTTGGCCAAGCTCATGTTCATCTGCGGACACTAAAGAACCAAAAAGAGAATATTGGGTGGTATCCACTCATGGGAAAGCTCGGTCAAAGTGGATCGGATGGCTCTGGGAAGGATCAGCTGGACAGAATTTGTGGTTCTATCAGGTTACGAGTCCAATGGGTACACGATACTACCGGGTTGTTAGAATACTATATCCTATGTGCAGATAGACGACTTGAAACACTACACAGATCAAAGGAAGGAATGAAGCGTCAACTAAAGTCTTTGCAGGATGCCGCTAAAGAGGAAGAAGAACGGAAAGAGAGAAGTTCTATCATGGCGAGTGTCCCGGCCATGGCTGCACTATACAAGAAGAAAAGAGGCTCAATGGAACCTGCTGAACGTGAGTCGTCTAAAGAGGAGAGGGTTAATCAGCCTACAAAAGTAATCAAACTCGGAGTTCTTGCTACAGAAAACAAGCTGAAGAAGACAATTAATAATGTACGAGCTGCACGATTTATGGCAAAGACAAAGAGATCAACATTAGCGTCTTCTGATGGTAGGAGAACAACAACATCGACGGCTTATTCTAGCATTTTGGATAGTATGCTAGATCTTGATTATAATATGGAAGATGATGGGTCATCTTCTGATGATATGTTTGACAAATCGACAGATTCATTGTTTGATAAGTCATCTGATTCAAGTGCATTATTAGAAGGGTACAAACACATGCAATCAAACAAGTCATTCAAGGTCGAAGGCACAGTACCAACTGCTCCTAGTTCCCCGTTCACTAACAGCAACTCACTTCTCATACAAAGCCGTCCTGACATTGAAATCACTCCATTAATATGTCTACGTTGGCAAAGCTGGACATACTACACTAACAATTCCAAGTCAATACCCCCATTCTATCCATCTTGGAATATCTCACATGCCTTCATCAATGGCAATAAGACGAAATCCAAACGGAAACAGACGAATTATTCATCTGAAGTGAATTTAGTGCAGGAAGAAGATAAGTCAGATTTGACTGAGCTCTTGAAACTCCCTTCTGAAGCGCCAATTCTGATAAGAGAAAGAGAGTTCAATCAAGTAAGCCAACTCATATCATCAAGACGATCGTTCTCAAAAGCTGCAAGGCGTTCACTGGGCAGTGTTCTTAATCCTGGCGGAGTACTCACAATTCGTCCAATAACAGCATTAAATCTACCTGAAGCTAATTCAATGTTTGTCAAGCTACGGTGAGTTTAATCATTCATTGGCCTATTCTGTCTTAAGCTATGTTCAATGCTCAGTGTATCTTTCTTTCTATTCCTTCAGTTACGGAAACAAGATTTGCTTAAGTGAAACTGTCTCTTCAGTCGTTTCTCCTGTGTGGAATGACGGAGATATGTATTTAGCAAATAATGGGATAAGCAATTCTGTCAAAAGTAGACGACACATGATGTCAAGGCACTCGAGTGATGAGTCGGGGGTTAACGATTGGGATGATATTGCTGAGATAGTCAATCCTACTAGGGCCGTCGGTATTCGAGAAAATGATTTGGAGTTAAAGGTATTACCATTTGAAACAAGTAAGTCGCTGAGAATTAGTGTCATCGGCGAATCGCAGAGACTTCAGTCAAAAGTAGAGCTGGGAGTTCTTAATATCCCGCTCGGCGCAGCCCTCGAATGTTGTGCGCAAAGCATGGAAGACTATGAAGAAGATCGAAATAGGGTCAACTCAAAGGGATTGCCACCAGCATATGTTCGATGGTTTCCATTACGATCGCCCTCCGATGCTATTCCAATCGAGGGTGATATGGGTAAGAACGTCCGACCCCTTGAATCTGAAAAGGTTACTGATGATAAGTTTGAAGAGTACTTTCAACCTTGCATCAAACTTGCACTGTAAGTCACTTGTGTCATTATATATATGATTACCACATATATCCGAGTAACTTTATTTTACTAACCAACAATGTAATTGTACACAGGATGTTTCGGCCAAACTCAGATTCGACACAAGATGGGGAATATGATGCTGCCGCAGGTTCAACTAGTGGTTCTAGTTCCGACCAATACCTATATGGCAGATTGGATCGAATTTCTGCCGCACTTATTGACTCCGCTCGCATTATTGAACTTCTATCCTTATCATCTCGTGATGTAGACGTACGAATATCAGTTTCAACGGCAAAGACTCGTTTGGCTGTCGCAGTGGGGAATGTTCAAGTAGATCAACAAAGCTTGGGCATGAATACAAAGGTTCCTGTTATATTATCTCCATCACCAGTGAAACATCCACAGCCATTAGTTCAATTCATGGCTTGGAAGGATAACTACCGGTCAAAAAGCGATATGGATTCGTATGAATATGTTGCAATCCAAGTTCAAGAAATGGATCTTAAAGTTGAAGAGTCATGGCTATATGAACTGTTCTCTTTCTACCTGGACGTTGTTAAGAAACGAGAAGCTAAAGCTACTAGTTTGCACCAAGACAATAATATTGACTTGGCAAGTGGTACATTTGAGACTGAAGTTGAAGAACACACCAGCACTTCAATTGAAAGGGCAAGCTCATTCTTAAATGAAAGCTTAAGTAAGAAGGTCAAGTTGAAGAAGATTTATGTAAGTACTATGGTTTGATTATGTTAAAGTGTAATTGAAAGTGTAATCTACACATCTCACAACTAATCTTCTCCTCAATTCCTTAGGTTCAAGAGTTACTTTTAGGCTCTTTCAAGGTCAATCTGAGCTACTTCAAATCTCAGAAAAATAGCAGGGTAGAATCATCTGCAGATATGGACTTTGATGACCAATTGGAATTGTTTTCAATGTACAATGTGCAGTCTGGTCAACAGAGTTCAGCAGCCGATGCTTATACACAATGGTCTGAAAACATGACTGGTGATATTGATGAAAGGTCACAGTATGGCAACATCAACATTATTGGGGCGGTGTTTCCATCGATAAGTGAGGCTCCAATCAGGTTTACAGAAAGGGTGATTAGTCATGTTTATGAGTCTGAAGGTGATATCTGGCGCTCATTGAAGAGTTTCTATTCTGCAGAGGCTCTTCGACAACTGTACAAAATTGTTGGGTCATTAGGTAAGTGTGTGTGTGTGTGTGTGTGTCATGAGTTATACATGTGAACGCATGAATTGCAACATTATTCTCATCGACACTACTTCTCCGATGTTTTGTATCTTTGTAGATTTCGCTGGAAACCCTACCATGGTGTTGACATCATTTCGGACAGGCCTCAAAGACTTCATTCTACAACCAACGCGTGAATTGAAACACATTACTAAGAATCCATCACGAGTTGGCGTTGGAGTATTGAAGGGAACTCTGTCACTGGTATCGAATAGTACAAGCGGCATCTTTGGGTTTGCCTCGAGCTTGGGAGCTACTATAGGGCACACCGCCACAATGTTGACGCTAGACGAACACTACCAACGTCTTCACTCCGAGCAGAATGCAGCTCAACAAAGACATTATGATCGATGGAAGAAGAAAGGATGTGGTCATGTAACACTAATGATCAGTAGACCTGTTCATGATATTGCATTTGGTTTGCTATCAGCATCAACAGGAATCGTGACAGAGCCCTATCGCGGTGCGAAGAAAGAGGGCATCAAAGGATTTGCAAAGGGAACAGCGATTGGTGTGATTGGAGTTGTCGTCAAGCCCATTGTTGGTGTCTCGGATGCCTTTTCACATGTTATGGAGTCAGTTCATGATATAGCAAAGAGTGCCAATCTTTTGGATTCAAAAGTCAAGCCAGTAGAACGGTACCGTTTGCCATATGTTTTCGGATGCCGACGCATGCTCTTACCTTTCAATCAAGTCGACGCAAGGAGTGCGCAGCTCTTATTTGCACATCCGTTGGAGAAGAAAACAAAGAAGGGAGACGAAATTATCATTGCCTCAGAAGCTCTTCACCTTGGAAATGGAATAGAGCATTACATTGTGGTTACAACAATGAGGATTGCATTATTCAGGCTAAAGGTTGTTGATGGTCAAGGCTTTGTTACAGTCAATGTAGTATGGCAAGTTAGATTTGAAAAGGGGGCTAGGATAACAAGCAGCTTAGGTAGTAGAGGCCACAGTGGATACATCCTTTATGTCTCTCGTTATAGTACTCAGAAACAAGAGTCCAACATCTCTTCTCTACATGATACCAATAGAGAAGATAGTCGGCATGGAGACTACTTCTTTGCTGAAGGCGATGCCAACCCTGACACGCCAAAGAGTTTCTATCCTTTGGGTGCAACATCATCAGCTTTTAGATTGCGTTCGGCATGGCCATTTGCTGGCAACGAAGGAGATGATGTGATACGTTTCGCAGTGGAAGGGGATTTCAAACAACGATTACAGCTCTCTAGAATTCACAATGCAATTGCATGTATGTCTGGAGACTTTGATTCAATCATAACGGAAGTGAGACATAAAGATAAGGGGGAAGGGTTGACTTCGTTCGGGCCTCTAATATTTGAGAATCGACAACAAGATGCACCCTTGGGAAATAAGGTTGATCTCAGCTTCCTTTACGCATCACTTGAGCATACTGCATGGAGTTTCAATACTTCTCCAACTCCTTCAAATCGAAACCTCTTAGATAGTATGCCAGCATGGCTTATGGAGTCGCGATCCCGTGGAATGTTAATAAAGCCAACTAACAGTGCTTCTCAAGCAATCAAGATGAAAACAGAATCAGATGAATGTAGAATAGATACTCTTCCTAAAAGTGTTGTGGAAAACTATGGCGAGGATTCATCGGCGAATATAGAAGAGGATAGCTTTGCGAATGAAAGCTCTCCTATGATTGAGGAGAATTCAATTTATACCCAACAGGTTGAGGTGGAAAATGAAAGTCGCTCGCTCCCAATGATTGAAGAATCAGTACCAGCAAACATTTCACATAGTCACAACCAATATGGTATGCCAACACTTGTCCAATCTGTATCATCAGATCAAGGACACGATGAATTATCTACTGGATCTTGCTTAGATGGAAGGCTACGACGTGTTGAGGTCTTGTTGGAGACTCTGGTATCTAACTCACCATCATCAAATATTCCGCCAGTGTCGTCTCAACAATCATCAAGCCATATATCTCAATATGACATGACGGCAACTGCTTCTCCATCACATACTGAGGATGAAGGACAGAAAGATTCCAGAGCTCATGATACTGTGGACGTCGAAGTTGTCGAAGCATTGAAGAAGGAGATAGAAGATCTCAAGCTACAACTTGCAGTAAAGAAACATGACGAGACTCCTAAGCCAAGAGTTAGTTCTTTAAGTGTAGAAATACCACCCGAGGAAGATACAAGACAAGATGTCAATCAGAAGAAGAAACTCAAAGGAAAGATAAAGAAGATATTCAAGGGGAAGCATTAGATTAGGATACCACTGACGCTTTCCTCGGTTGTTGTGACTGTTCATTATAATATAAACTAATTTATTGATAAATTTATACTTTATTATCCTCTTATATAAAGTGCACTATGATAAGCTTACCGAGGGGATGTAATGTACGTACGATACGATACATAAATAAGGCAGACTCCTACGTGATATACACTTCCACATGTAGGCACATGAGAAGCGGTATCCTAAATAAAATTTTCACGTCGAGGTCAAATTAATGTCAAATAAACCGCTTGACTGTTTGACCTCTTATTGGCTATTGCAATAGATTGTAACGAATACAAACGATTATACACCAAACATCATGTTTAAGGATATGATAGATAAGCAAGTCCTAGAGCTCAAGAAGCTTTGGGCAAACAAACGTCAATTAACATTCCAATTATTAAACTTGGCAATGATTGTTTTCTCAGCATTAATGATATGGAAGGGTTTGATGTTTATGACAAAGGTGAGTAGGTAATTGATATGCATGCTGTTTATTTATAATATTTTGTGGTATGATATTTATTACTTATTTATATATCAAACACTCTCCTGAACAAATATAAATATAAACATCAAACAAACAATAATAACCAATAATATACAGAGTGAATCACCGGTAGTAGTAGTCCTCTCGGGATCAATGGAACCAGCCTTCCAACGTGGTGATATACTATTTTTAAATAATTCAGTTGAAAAAGTGTACGTCGGCGATGTTGTGGTATTCAAAATTAAAGATCGTGACATTCCAATTGTACATCGTATATTAAAGGTACATACGAAGCCTGATGGACATGTTGAATTATTAACAAAGGGTGATAATAATCGTGTAGATGATCGAGGATTGTATGCCCCGGGACAGTTATGGTTAGAGAGGGAGGATATATTAGGCAAGGCTGTGGGTACACTACGGTATGTTGGTATGGTAACAATTGCATTGAATGATTATCCAGTGTTGAAATATGTACTAGTGGGGATGATGGGGTTGTTTGTTTTGACTTCGAAAGAGGGTTAAACAATGGGGAATATCATTTATGATAATGGGGGCAAGAGTATGATATCAGAGGGCTACAAATTATAAGCTATACTTTTAACGTTCTACTGCAAAGTAATTCTCTGTGAACACATGTTTGACATTCTTTTGTAAGTAGACCAATAGTTCATTAACATGGTAAGCAAACTCTCTCGACTTTTCCATGGAACTTAATATATACAATTGACTGGGACCGGATTCAGAAGTTGGTGTAATCTTTGCTATGATGCTAGGCAGCTTGACAAAGAACCGTATCAAATGTTCGGCACCATAAATAGCACACGGACGTCGTTTATCTTTTTCACCTTGCCCCGAGGTTACTTCTGACACATCAGTATCAGTAGTAGTGTTTTCCCTCTCATTGATATAGGTCGTATATTGTTCACGCTCTTCGTTATATAATAAAAACAGTGGCAATACTAAATCCACCAACAAAACGATATCGTTTGCAAATTTCTTCCTTTGTTTCTTTCGTAGTTTGACTTCAGCCTTTGTTGAGCTGCTGATACTCTCTTCATCATCGTCGTCTTCTTCTGAATCATTAGCCAACTCTTCCAAATCATCCTGCTTCTTATCCTTGATGTACTGTCCCATTATTTGTATCATATTCATTGTGAATGGCAATTTATGTAACATTGTTATACCCTTTTGTGATGTTCTTCGTGATGATGGATTGTCACCAGTATGATAGTTTGGAGTAGGATATATAACTTTCGTTATCTTGTCACGGTCATCGATAAGCTTTGTTTGTAGTGTGAAGGGCAATGTGCATGCATCAGTGATTAGTTGTAGGTTCTTTTGATAAACAATCTCTAAATCTTCCTCTTCTTCATCATCAGATGATGATGGTGATGACTCCTCATTGTTTATCTCATCAATGGACCTCTTTTTAGACTTCATCTTCTTCCCTGGTGTATTCACTGCGGCACTACCACCACTCTTCTCAGCTAACATCTTCTTTCTTCGTTCCCATCCCAATTTTGCAGCCTGTCTTCTAATTTCACTTGCATCCTTTGCTTTATTGTTATCAGCTCTCTCTTCAATCTCCTCTTCATCTGAACTAGACTCTTCTTCTCCCTCTTCTTCTTTATCACCACCAACACGCTGACGATTCTCAGGAGTATCTTCAAATATATTATCTTTCTCACACATCCATTTATCATGTCTAACATTCCATCCATTGTAATGTACCAAGTGACACCATACTTGTTCACCATCCGGCGGCGGTGGTACATTGGAATTGAGATTGTTTTTAGCATTATTACGCCCACCTCGTTTTTTACTCTCGGGTAATATCTTTCGAGTTATTGGATCTATATACTTGAGACTTGACTTTCGTATTATTGCTTCATATAAAGGTCTTTCATTAATGGGTGTAGTAGATGATGTGTTTGCATCAGTAACCAATACCCTGTCGTTTACTTTGAACAGTGCAATATCAGTCATTATTGTTTTAATATTTTGGGGTATGTACAGATGCTCTATCTTTCTCTTTCTAATTGTTTTTATATCAATATTTGAGACATTATGAAGTATGATGAACTGCTGATTACCGTGCTATTACCACTCTGTTTTATTATTTTGGCGGTATGTAGTATACCATCTTTTTCTCCTTCTAACTGTTTAAACAATTATTGATAACCGGATATGTTGTTGTTGTTGTATAAGTTTATTTGGTTTATACTCTATTCTTTATCTCATAATTATAAACTGCACCAAACAACAACACTGTAAAGATGATAAACTGCTGATCACTGTGATATTACAACTCGCTCCTACTCCTACCGCCGTGATATCAATTAACAGTAATAAGGCGTAGATATGACGATACCCAAGTACAATACAACAGATGGTGGTCTTGTGACTTGATGATTGATGTGGTTAGAACCCTCTGCTCGGGCAGGTGCAGTTTACCCGGTGTTCAGAGAGTTAAGAACACTCAAATAGTAGTCTGCGTGTATGAATCAATAGGGTTCATGTTCAATATAATAAAAGGTATTGCAATGGATTGGTGGTGGTCCTGTTTTGACCGTTTCAAGCTCGAAACCATTTAGCGATAGTCAGCGATGCAATCCATCTACAGTATTGTTTGGCACAATTTAATTTATCGCTAAGTACTCGCTACTATCGCCAAATTTATTCTTAAATGACCATAGAGGAGGAACACAATTAAAAGGTGGTGGAGTTACCTAGGTAGGGTAAACTGACCATATTTCTAGAATTCGTATACCATCAACAGCATACCGACTAAGTCAGCTTTTAACGCCTAATCGATTGGTGGTAGTATCTTTGCAGTATATATATTATTCATTGTTATATTGGGTTCTAAAAACGATACGGTATCCTCTACTACTTCTTTATGTATATGTATTGGTATGCGATAAAGAAATGACAAACAGCAGCAATCGGCGTCAGGTCAAACTGCTGCTGCACAACAAAAGTCAAAACAGCAGCAGCAGTCATCAAAGAGTAATAACAATAATAAGCGTAGACAGTATAAGAAGAAAACTAAACAACAAACTAACAAATCAACAAATAAAGGTAATACCAATGCAATCAATGATAATAATAATAATGATAATGCAACTAAACTAGATTCCAAAATAATGGGTGATCGATCGAAGATAAAACGAGAGAATGGCATTGATAGACAGTATCCAAATAATCATAAAAATAATCATCATAAAAAGAAGCAACAACAACAGAGTAGTGGTGGCGGTGCTGTATCAAATAGTATTCCTACAGATGGAGTTAAGAATATTACTATTAATGATGATGCTATTCCCAACAATAATTCATTGTCTGCAAATGCTACTTCTTTTGTACCTGGTAATAGTAGCAGCAAGGTATCTGAATCTACTAAGCCATCACAACATACCAGTAATCCCAAGAAAGGAGGCGGAAAGCAGGGTAATGATAGTAAGAAGAAGGGAGGTAATAAGAAGCAGAATGTTAAGAAGAATCCTCAGGGTAGCAGTGTAGAAGACGATAAAGATAGTGATGAGAAGAAACAACAACAACATCATCAGGCTAAACACAAAAACGAGAAGAACAAAGGGAAACAGAATCAGCAAAGTACAAAAAACGACAAGAAACATAAGAAGGGGAAGAAACAAGATAATCAGCAGCAGCAGCAACAGCACGATACTGCACCAAAAGTAAAGAAGGATGTGAATAAAACCCAACCATCCATACCGCCGAATCAACCACAGACAACAAACAATCTAAGTTACGGTGCAGGACAATCAATCAAAGTAGTACACATCGCTGAAAAGCCATCAATAGGACTTGCAATAGCAAAAGGACTAATTAGCAGCAATGATCATTTAGAATCACACGGTAGAAGTTTACCAATACATGAATTTACAACATCCAAAACTAAATTCCCCAAGGCACCACACGCCACTAAAGTATTACATCGTATAACATCGGTAGCCGGTCATGTATATTCAGTTGACTTTACTAAAGAATATCAATCTTGGGATTCAGTCGATCCAGCGGAGTTATTCTATGCACCAATTGTTAAAAAACCAAATAAGGGATCGGTTGTGAAACATTTACAGGAATGTTGTAAGGTGAGATTTCTCGTATTGTTTATTTCTGGTTAGTACACAGACTCATATCTTATGTTCAATCCAATCTAATGTTCCCAAAGGGTGTTGATTTTATTGTGTTGTGGATGGACTGTGATCGTGAGGGTGAGAATATTAACTTTGAGGTTCTTGATTGTTGCTTACACCTAATGGCTGGCAGTGGTAGTGGGTATGATCGTGTGTATCGAGCACATTTTAGTGCCATCAATCCATCAGATATTATAAAGGCTTACAATTCACTGGGCAAGCCTGATCGGAATCAATCGTTATCTGTAGATGCAAGGCAGGAATTAGATTTGAAAGTTGGCGTAGCCTTTAGTAGATTTCAAACTCGATACTTTCAAGGAAGATATGGAGATTTAGATTCCGCTGTTTTATCTTATGGACCATGCCAGACACCTACACTTGGCTTCTGTGTTGCACGACATGTTGAGATGGAAACATTCAAGCCAGAGCCATATTGGGTACTCGATCTTGGTATCATGAATAGTGGTATCATGTGTCGAGCCGTTTGGAATACCGGTCGCTCCTTTAATAAGAATAAGGTTGATGCATTAGTTGCAAAGTGTAGAGACGCCTCTCCTCCGTCTGCGGCAAAAGTAGTATCGGTTGTTACCAAAGAAAAGAAACAAGGGAGACCGACGCCACTGAATACAGTAGCCTTGCTCAAAGCTTGCTCGAAAGGATTGGGTATAGGTCCGCATCAGGCTCTGAGTGTTGCGGAACGACTGTACCTAAGCGGATATTTATCATACCCCCGCACTGAATCAACAAAGTATCCAAAAAGCTTCGATATAGTTGGAACCCTCAAGGATCAAACACAAGACAATAGATGGGGAAAATATGTTTCAGATCTGTTGAGTAGTGACGGAGTCAATGTCGGAAAGGGTGGAGTTGACATGGGAGATCATCCTCCAATCACACCATGCAGACATGCAAGAGCGGGGGAATTGAGTGGTGATATGCAACGTGTGTATGATCTAGTGACAAGACATTTCATTGCCAGTGTGTCTCAAGATGCTGTCTGGACGTCCACAACAGTTCAACTTTCTATTGATACACTCGAAGATAAGGGAAACTTCACCATTCGAGGCAAACAGCTTGCCTCACCAGGCTTCCTTGCAATAATGATGCATCATAAATATGGAGATGATGAGGGTCAAAATGATGATGATAACGAGGAAGAAAAAGCTCTGCCAGATTTTAACAAAGGAGATCAGTATGGACTATTCTTTTCAGCATCAAAGAAGGTAAGTTGTTAGATTCATAAATCACTTATATGTAATAGTTTGTTATATCTAATCAATATTATCTTTGCAGTCCGATAAAGTCAATGTCACTCCATCAAATGGCAAATTCTGTACACTAGATGTAAAGGAGCGCATGACAACGCCTCCTACATACCTCACCGAATCAGAGCTGATAAGCCGAATGGAGAAACATGGAATTGGTACCGACGCCAGTATTTCTACACACATTGAAAACATACAAAAACGATACTATGTCGAGCTAATTCCAGGGCGCAAGCTGGAAAGTCCGCGTTTGTATTGTTTTGTCTTGTGTTATTATGTGTTCAATACGAAGACTCGACGATTTGGCTACTTCATTTGGCCTTCTTTAGCCTTTATTTGACTGCCTTTACACACCATGCACTAACATAGGTTACAATCACCTCTCTTTCATCATGACAAATCATAACAACGCGCATCTTCCAGAAACCTACAAGGCTTGGTCTTGTCCTTGCCCAGGGATACCACCTAATTGACAACTCATTAGTTTTACCACAAATACGATCTGATATTGAGTTAGAATGCAACAAGATTGCCAAGGGATTAGCCGATAGAGATGAAGTTGTGAAGAAGGCGATATCTATCTTTTCAGCCAAGTTCAACTACTTTGTAGAGAATGTGAACAAAATGGATGTCTTATTCTCTTCTTCATTTGCTCAACTGCAAGATGTTGGGAAACCATTTACAAGATGTGGCCACACCAGGAGATACCTACAATTTATCACAGGACCACCGCCTCGACTATATAACAAAACAACTGAGACGGTATATCCTCTTCCAATAGGCGGTGAAATCAAGCAATGGACTGGTCGACACTGCCCTGTAAAAGGATGTAACTTTGAACTTCTCCTGTACAACGTTGGCAATCCAGCTCGTACATTTCCATTGTGTCCAAACTGCTTTAATAATCCAAATCCAGAATTTGGCCCTCAGCCAGGTGATGAAGATACCCCCAATACAAAGCCAGGAGATGAAGAGGATAAAGCAAAGGAGAAGAGCATAAGGCGAATGGCAGGAAAGAACATGATTCGAGAGTGTCCGCATCCCGATAAACACCCACTCATTGAGGAGATGACAGTTAGTCCTGATGTAAGTAGTGTTATTTCTTTATATTATGATGCACATAATGATATGTACATCTCACCTACCTTGTCTCTTCTTCATATATACAGCCTGAGAGCGATGGAGTACTGATATTGGACCCTCACCTAGGTCCTAAGTGGAGACTAGTTAGTACAAGGACTCCGACAATTGTGCACCTTCCCAAAAATATTGACAAGGTAACCATACTTGACAAAAAGGATGAAGTCTTGGGATGCCACCTGATGGCTATAGAGTTCAAAGCGGGTGAGTCTCCGCTTGAAGGAGGCAAGACCAAGTATACTAGTTGTTTCCCAAGTGACGAAGTATTGCAAGGCTTAGTACGAGTACATCACGGGTCAGAACAACTCAAAGCAAGTGGAAGAGGGCGTGGTGGAAGAGGAGGCCGAGGGCGAGGTAGAGGCGGAAGGGGACGAGGGAGAGGTCGAGGGAGAAGATAAATGAGTAGCTTTTGTGCGCTAATCATAGGCGATAGCTTATATTCTATACTGTCACATTATACCTGCCATAGCGTTGATATTACCTCGTTTAATAGACTAGATATTGCATCTTTGATTGCCTATCTTACACTACAACTACTCTACACCGACAAGGATACCTTATACCTATCATACCATACATACAATCGAGTTACATTACACTGTCTCTACCTTACTTGTCATCCACATCACGACGACATTGAGCCAGTGGTTTTGAGAACTGCTTCACATACGCAGTTGCAAGTTTAACTTTCAATATTTCATTGTCAACACGAGCTTGTTCACTGAGCCACAGTCGCTCGATAAACTCAGTAGCCCTGGCTGATATCTCCTTACAGGCTTCCTGGTGCTCTTCAGCCCAATTCCACATTTCAATCAAGTTACTATAGTCATTCGATAATGGAATGTAGTGCACAAAAGGTAGTAGCAGGTCTTCCATTGCCCATGAGGCTTTAGTAGGAGGTGCCATCATAACTACTGAATTCGAATAGAGCATCCATTTTAATCCTGTAGCTTTAGATTTCATCGAGAGACAGGAGAACAAACTTGTTAGAGCCTGTAAATGGCAAAGCAGTCAAATAAACAAATAAAAATAAGTGGAGACGTGTAGTCAAATAAACAAATAAAAATAAGTGCACGACACGTCTCCTTCTCACCAACATCATTTCCCTCTATGCTCAAAAGGTACTTGTACCTTGTCATGTTTTCAATCTTCATTGTTTTTCGAATTGAATGCTTCTTCATGTATTCACCTTGGTATCCAATTATTTGAGGTGCAATCGAACTAAATGCAATATCAACAATGTTAGGATTGTAATGTATCCACCGTTGGATTAACTGTACACGTGATCTTTCACTGTCCGATGATGGATGATGTGGACTCCCCGTTGGTTTGCCACGCCATACTATTGTCGATAGTTTGTCTTCCCATGGTTCCTTAATGTTAGCATGATATTGCTCTAGTTGATGATAATGTCGAAATGTATTAAGTGGCCAAATAATCTGTTGTTGGCTGCTCTTTGCTATTGAATTGAGCTCTGATATTGCTCGTCTTGCTTTGGATATTACTGGAAGTGTTTTTGGATTTTGCACATCGGACAGATCTCCTAGGTTAAATACGGCAGCAATGTCTCCCAATAACATATCTTCATCATTATCAGCAGTATCTTGACTTCTATCGTCATTCCAAGATTGTTCATTATATCCCAATATAGTAGCTGCATGTCGTTGATCTTCTGTCAATCTTTTCCAGAAGAGCTCTTCACATGCATTTGCTCCGTCAGAGTCCCAGAGTTGCTGTGAGTATCCTAACGTAGTTGCTGCTGCTTGTACATGTGCTGGTAAATCGTACCACGTAAAATCTTCAAAATATGTTTTATCTATGCCATGACGCAGTGTGTTATATGCATCCTTGCAGTACAACATAGTACTTCTATCACTATGGTTTGAACATGACTTGAACGTATCAATGTGGAAGATGAAGTCTTTATTGAAGAATTGATCCCGACTTCTTGTTCCTCCCTCTATCAATATTGAGCAATCTGATATCGTATAATCTGTAATATTGTACCAACTTCCCATATAGTATCTAAAGCGTTCCTCGACGGATGGGAAATCATAATGAGGGACTACCCACGAAGAAGAAGAAGAAGATATGCTCGTTGCATTGATATCTTTATCTCCTCCATTATTACCATTTTGATAAGAATATGTTGTTGAACTCTTAGATGCAGTTGAATTGTTATTGCATAATATATTCTGGATACGCGTAGATGAAGGTAACCAAAGTAAATTGAATATGCAGAGGAGAGATAGTAGTGACGAGGTGATTGCAATGGTTTTGCCCATGAGAAAGAATTTTGCCGTAGGAATGAAGTTGATATCGTGAATTGATTAATGCCAGTAAATAATAGTAACTACGGACGACAATAGTAGGTATACACTACTTCTTATACCATAACATCTTCACGCAACTCTCTCCGTCATCGTCCTCAACTCACAACTAATCTCATTCTCAACTCTCTCAACGCGCTGAGTGTTTGCAAAGATATCCTACATACTTATATGCCCGGCCCTCCGATCCGCCCGCCCTGTGATATGGATGGGTGATTTAGTACCTATGTACCTAGATGCAATACGAAATATATCACAATAACATAAGTAGCTATTGAACATATCACACTAGTGCATTAACCTCACCCATCATAATCTGAACTAATTGTGTTGTGTCATGAAACTCATATCAACACCACAACTCAGCATAATAATGACAATATCACAAACATCGAGAATTTATAGTTATATTTCACCCAGAAGCAATAGATTATTGCAGCGGTATATGAACATGTTGCAATCTAGAAATACACACCACACGACACGACATATTCAACAACATTACCCTCCTATCAAACCAATAAGTACAACTCGACTCTTTAGTAGTACAACAGGAAAGGAGAGTAATAATATAAAGGAACAATTAGACTTAGATCCATATGATATACTCCGGATTTGCAAAATATACAAAACAAAGACCAAGACATATCGATACCATATCCAACACATTATTCACCAACATCACTTGAAACATTCAAGAAGTGTCCACAGGCATTCTTCTTTCTATATATACTTAAATTAACTCAGGAAATGACTGAACCATTGGCACGAGGTATTATATGTCATACAGCATTAGAAGAAGTATTCGATCTCAAACCCCAGGACAGAACATTGGCTAATCTTGAAAATATATTTAGAAGAGGATGGAGTAAGGTACGAGGTGAGCGAGGTAGTGAAGAGGATACAAATGAAATCAATAAGGAGAAGGAAAATAAATATGATGTATTATTTCGAGATAAAGAAGGCAGTGGTATCGCAGATATTGAAAAAGAGATTGAATGGGGCAAGTCTTCACTAGAGTTACTTCGTTCATATTATGAATTAGAAGATCCAAGAACTATAACCACACCAAACCCTGTTGTTAATGAGATGTGGGTGAATGCGAGAATACCAACATCGTCATCTACTGACGATAAAGATGAACGTATCGAGTTGAAAGGCAAAATCGATCGAATCGATGTCTTACCGAACGACAACTCTGTAGATGAGAAAGTTCAACTACAAATATTGGATTACAAGACAGGTAAGAAGCCTTGGTTCAAGTATAGCAAGAAATTTAATGATAAGATAAGGGATGAAGCCTTTTGGAAGATGAAGGTATATGCCATGATGCTTTCAAAGATGATACAACAAACCGATCAAGCATCACAACTAACAATAGATGAACAAAAAGAGCAGTATAAGTATAGCATGTCATGGAATTTAAAGCAAAGGCTAGAGCATGCCATGAGAAATGTACAGAGCAATCCAAAGTGGAGCAATATAATCGAGTTGAATTCTCTGCGTCTCATGTATCTTACATCTAATATCGAGGATGATTCAGTCAATGACCCAAACACAACACAAGAAGATGGGATAGGAAAGGCGACATGTTTAGACCTATCTCTAGGCTCATCTCCACAAGAGATTGATTCTTTGCTTGATGAAGTGGAGATTGAGGTTCAAAGTATTGTAAAAGACATTCACATCCTCGTTGATCAACAAGATCCGACTGCCTTTAAGCACTGTGACTGGAGGTATTGTTCATGCCACGAGCTTAGAAGAAGATTTCATCCAGGTAGCGTATATCAATCTCCTGATCTGGAAATGTAGTTATCACTATGTGGTAGAATAATCTAAACGCTATAAATACTTATATTTATTCTTCTATTCTTACATATTTGTCAACTCAGAACCTTTGATTTAGCTTCCCGTGTGCTATGGTGAGATGAAGGAGATAAGTCAGCCCGTTCCATTTTCTCCAAATACTTGCTGTGCTCATCGAGTATATCTGACTTGATTTGAACCAGTGCTTCTTCAACACTCTTCACCAAGCCATCTAATATCGGCAGACTATCGATTACATTGGTACTGCAATCGGTATCACTGGATGAAGAGATCGATCCAAGTATTATCTTCTCCCAATACCTCAAGTGTTGAACAATCTCGGGAAGGGTCTCAAGGATTAGCTCTTCCTGGCTCTTGTTTGCCGAATTCAAGTGTGTTATGATATCATCAACAAACTCTTTTTCCATTGATAGCCGCTCAGAAGCAGTTGAACTAGAAGTGACATCAGTTCCTTGATCATCTCCATCTATCATCGATGTGAGCGCGAGAGAATGGATAACCAGGTCGGCTTGTAGCTTGCTCAATTGTTTGCCAACGTGAATAGATCGCTTACACCGAGATTGAATCGTCTCAAAGGTGGATAATCTATCTCGTTCACTCAACACCATCACTAGTTCTGATTCCTTATCCAAAAATATATCATACCGAGCAATAATGTCAGCAGAAACAGTATCCTCCCCTCTTTTACTACTCTCTATGTCCTCTTGTAAGTTAGGAATGCCAAGAGTATCAAACTCGTTCAAAAGATTTGATAGCGACCCAATCGCTTTCTCTTGGATGTTATCATACTTTTGTTGCCACAAGCTTAGCTGCTTTTCTAATTCAATTTCTTCATCATCTCTGCTGTCTATACAAACCTCAGGCATATTTGCCAATTGCTTAATCAGTTCGCGCTCTCTCAATAATACATCCTTCTCGGCATCTTCCAAGTCTTCCAACTTGGCCTCACTATCGCCATCCTTTTGCATCAGTGCTTTGACTTCTTGCTGGGCTGTAGATTCTTTGTCCTTCAACTGTCCTTCTTTTTGACTGCAGTTAATGTTGGCCTCATCAATATTCAATTCACAGGTTTGTATCTTATCCTCTTGTTCTTGTATAGACTTAGTCAGTCGATCCAATTCTTCCTCCTTTTCTTCTACCCTTGATTTGATTCGTTTTATACTTCTATTCTTTCCAACTTGCTTGGCAAGAGGGTTTCCGTCAGGTTGAGCCGATGTTGGTGGAGGCTCAACATCTGCCATAAGATCATCATTACTATCAAAGAAGCCCATGATACTTGGTCTTCTGTTCATGCTCGGTCTTCTGAGGAATTTACCAGACTTGGTCGACTTGGTTGATTTGATTGACTTGACTGACTTACAATCATTATTATCCACATTAGTTGCAAGGGACTTTAATGGGTCAAAATCAAAATCTTCCATTGCATCCATGGCAAGTGAGGCCATTGCAACCGATTCATGACGAGAGGATGGATAGTGACCACTGTCATTATCATTGCCATCTAGAGTTGAAAAGATCACTCCACTTTGAACACTGGAATCAGATGACGAGTCCGCATCATCGTCATTAGGCGCAGGATAAAATACACCACTCTGGCCTTCATCATCAGTAGCGTCGGGTGTAGGAAATGATAGCAACGACTTGAATATCTTGTCATCAATCTCAGGCTTGGAGTTAGTACTTGAACTTGTTGTCATTAATACCGATAGGCCATCCGTGGAAAGAAGTGCATCTCGACTATGTATATCCAAATCAACTCCCAAATCGCTACTAATGATACTTGAATTCGACTGGTTGACATCACCAACCAACATTTCATCATTGTCATTATCATCAGCTTCGAGTAATGCCCTCAGTGCCTCGGCACTATACTTATCAGCCTTAAATGATGATTTGGCCGGGGCAGTACAGAAAGACTTCACTTCATTACTATCATCTAATGAATCACCAAGTAATTCCTCCTCCTCCTGAGACTTGTCCCCGCATGAACGGGAACTTATCGATCGTCTATTAAGTTGTGGTCGTATATTTGCCAAGTCTATTATACTCTTGGGCAATCTATCAATGGTATCATTAGTTTCTTCTCCTCCTTCGATAAGACCTAACAAACTATCGGCATTGGCAACGAAGCTCCCGGCAACAGTTTGACTAAATCTCATACTACCACCCTCAATTGTCCGTCGACGACGACGGCGTAACTTCACTCGGGGTGGACAGACAGATTTTGATGTAGTACCAAAGTTTGTTTCAACAAAGTGTCGTGTGGTATGTTTGGGTAGTGTATATGATGATCTTGAAGATGCTACCAACTTGTTGTTAGCATCATCCAACTTCTTCTTAATATCAGTAATTTTATCATCCAATTCAGTTACCTCACATCTCATACGTTCAGTATCACCCCATGATAATTCTAAATTACTTTTTGATTGAGATTGCATGTTAGATAATTCTATTTGTAGTTCTTCAATTGATGATTGGTTTAATTGGAATAGACGTGGATCATTCTCTTCCTCTTTTGATAGAGTTAATCTTCTTTGAGTAGTTGTAGTTGCTATTGATTTGACTGAGGGTGTTGGGGATACCTTCTTTTGCTGAGACTCCTCTTGTTGTGGTGATAACATGGATGGTATCTGTAACGATTTATCAATAACAGCAGCTGTGTTGGTCTTAAGTTGCTTTGTTTCACTATCATACAATGAAGAAGTGGGCGTTAATGCCTCCTTTTCCAAACTTGATAATATATCCTCCAATTCGGCAAGTGATGCTCTTCGATTCTTTGACGTTCCTTCGGATGTTTCATACCCTCCATCTTCATAGTTATCAAAGTAATCATTATCATTCTCATCGTCATCATCATTAGGCCAATTGGTAAAATTGGTAACAGATGATAAATCTGAATGATGACTTTTATAACTCCCTCTTGATGTTATTGAATTACTTCGTTTCCTTCTTCTATGTGAGTTAGTATGGATTTGTGCATCGGATGTACATTGACTTCTTCTTCTGCTACTCTTGTGTCCAGTGGGGATGTCGTCTTGTGGTACAATCCCACCAAAGTCAACAAATAGTCCGGTATGTGTATATGTCGAATTATCGTCATCATCATTCTCATCATCATCATCATATTGTTCTTCTTCTTCAACATCATGTTTTTGACTACCTTTCCTTTTCCTTATTCGTTCTAATCCACCACCCATTTCAGGCGGAGTGAACAAGTACTGTGGTAATCGTTTCCGTTCTTCTGTCTTGACACTACCATAATCTATATATATTCCTTCGTTCTCTTCATCTTCTACTTCATTTCCCCCAGTAGATCTTGATCCTTCCCAACCTGAACAATCTGGTGTACCAATATTATTAATCTCTTCGTGTTCATCATCATCACTGCAATTACCTCCCCATCCTGCCACATCTACTACTTCTGGCTGTATTTTATGACCATGAATAATATCATGAATAATATCATCCGCCACATCTTGACCCTTATCTTTTCCACTCCCTTTATTATCAGAAGTTGTTGATGTACCCTCATCACTTGAGGTACCCCATAAATCAAATGGATCACGTTCCTTAATCTCACCATCTGATATACTTCTTCTTAACTTTCTTCTATCATGCTTTTCCTGTTTAATTAATTGTTGATGTTGTAATCTATACATTAGTGGATCACAACATTCTTCTTTGTTGTTATTAGTCTGCTGATGATTGTTATTGTTATTGGTATCGTAACTTGGTAAGTCAAATCCATTATATAATGAACTAGAAGTTTGCGTTGACTGTGCAGTACTTCTTGCTGATGAAAAGCTAGATCGCATATTATTTACTATTTTGTTACCAACACTTCTTCTTCTATTATTATCTTGAGAATTATTTGGACGAGTAAGATTGGCACGTTCAATAGCACGTTTATGTTGATTATTCGATAAACTTGCTCTTCGAGATAAATTCTTATGTTTATATGATTCGTCATTACCATTATCCTTTCCTCCAGTTATGCTAATAGTTGCACGACGAAAGTTATTAATGTTAAACATCATTTATTATATTTTGGTAAGGGGGCTAATTCATAATTTTATATAATATTTCTGTAGTATTATAAAGGGGGATACGATAAGTTATTGGGTAAATACAAGAGGCATATAAACATATTGAAAGATGATATAGGGAAGTAATGCATATCAATATCACCACAATAGTCATTGCAAAACGAGTCGCACATAGTCACTGCAAATTTCTCTCATTCTTACCATTACAAAACGACCTCGAATAATCTTAGATATCAATTATACATTTATGCAAATATCCATACGTATATATTTGAATTATCGAGAGGCTGAACGTTAGATAGGCAATGAAGATAGTGTTGATGTTAGAGGTAGGAAAATGTCTAAAGTATCTTATGATCGGACAGTGCGAAGATGATATATTAGCCCTTTTAAGATCAGAATGACTTCTCACCTGAAGGTATTATAGTCGCCACCTATCATTCCCGCTGATTAAACCCCCCTTATGTCCTTTGAGCGGTGGCGGGCGAGCGATGTGTTTATTGATCTTTGTCCTTGATCTTTGGGCCGGGAGTTATTGTTAGCAGGAACGTGTAGATCTATCTTAATAAACCATGACATCAACTGCAATTGCAATCGGTAGTGTCCTAACTGCAACAAGTACATATCTACTCCGACATCGTATATCAAAATCTTGGATAAAATCCATACCATCTAAACAATTTACTAAAGATCAAACTATCTAATAACGGGGGGTAATACTGGCTTAGGATATGGTAAGTCCGTATATTTGTATTGTTTTCATCATGCGAATTTGTTTGTTCAATACGAAGTCAGTAATTTAGGTGTTTCATTTGAACTCAATATGTGCATTGATGTGATTATCTTTGCAAACTTTTAAATATGCACTAATGTAATAATATTATGTTGTATTCACTTCTATTTCATTCCTTTATTCTAGAGGCTGCCAAGATATTAAGTTCCTTTGGTGCCAAGATTATACTTGCATGTCGTAATACTGATAGTGGAGAGAATGCCGCAGTAAAGATTAGAGAACATACATCAAATATTGTAGAATGTAGGAAGTTAGATTTGGCATCATTACAATCAGTACAATCATTTGCTCAAGATATTAAAGACCGAGAAGAAAAGGTTTATGCATTAATATGTAATGCTGGTGTGTGGATACCAGACGATGATACCAACCAACAAAATAAAACAACAAAAGATCGATACGAAGCACACTTTGGTATAAACCATCTTGGTCACTTTTCACCATTCAATCACTCATACCCCAAATGGAAGAAGCAGGTAGTAGAATAGTTATTGTATCCTCATCACTGTGTAAATCTGGTAAGATTGATATACAAAAGCCAGACTTTATACACAAACAAAGAGAAGCCGAGAAAAAGTCATTTGCTCCAACTGGATACTGTGATAGTAAACTGATGAACATGTTAACTTGTCGTGATTTAGCAAAACGATTACCATCCAACATAGTATCAATAGCAGTATCACCAGGATTTTGTGTATCACAACTAGGACGTAATGTACATGTACCGATATATAAAAAGATGTTAATGACACCAATAATGAGATTATTTCAACGGAGTACTCAACAGGGTGCATTAAATATTATTCGCAACAACTGAGGATGAAAATAAGCTAGAGAGCGGAGCAATGTATCAAGATGGTATTGTATGGAAAGATGGAGTAGATTTGATGGAAGAATTAGGAGATGATTTGCAGGAAGAGTTGTGGAAGTTATCTGAAGAGTTAGTAAACAAAAACAGCAGCAAGTCGTTAAAGACTACTTCTCCCGACTAAGTCTCAAACCTGATAAACACACGAAAGAAAGAGAAATAGGGTGAGCAGTAATTGGTGGAAGATTGTAAGACACGGGGCAGATCCGGTCAGATGCAATAAGCGTCATCTCAGCAAGTTCAAGGAGGCAGGAAGAGATACAAGAGACCCTTAGAGATAAGATCATGCTTAGCTTATTGTATTGCGTGTCAGCACCACTATTGACATAACCGATGTATTGTTGTTGCAATTCATAGCACAAAAGCACTCAGTATCATAAACCCCCACAAACACATTTGCTCTTATCCCCCTTGAACTGCTCTGCTCCATCCAACACATATTTAAGATAAGTATCCCTCCACATATTTCTTACGACTCTCATGATCATCACATGGTCGATTGAATGGAGTCCATACTGGTTGACCAATAAACAACCTCATTGCATGGATACTATCCGCTTCATCGACAGTAAAACGATGATAAATACCCTCTGGTAAAGTCATCAAATCACCCGCCTTGATATGAATACGTACCCACTTATCATCCTTATTACGAATGTCAAAGAATCCCGACCCACCCAAGATGTAACGGATCTCTTCAGCGTCATGGATATGTTCTTCAAAGAAGGCCTTTACCTTTGTTTCATATGAGGGTAATGTATCAGGATGAACAGTAATGATATCAGCGTATGAATATCCACGATCATCACGAATTTTCGTTAAGCTAGGATCGATAGCATCTTTTGGATCCCAAGGTACAGAGATTTTTGGATATTCGTATGCAGATGCATCAAGTTTCCAGTAGCTGTTGTTGTGTGTATTTGTTTATGTTTGTATATATTAGAGAAGGCCGGTTCATGAATAATTATTGGGTATTAACATTTAATTGCAAATGAGCAATAAATCACACATTATATATAAAGGAACATGTAAATAAGATACAAATACATTATTGATATAGCAAATTATGTAAACACACTTACCAAATACCAAGATCCTTCAACTCTTGAACAGTAACAGGAACGTTGGGTTCTAATTTGTTCCTTTTTTTTTTGATCTTCACACTCA
>Ga0214477_100259_pt1 | contig 37554 bp, 31 predicted proteins | sample M1_20Mar14CPVII9_FD_165058 | JGI IMG/M metagenome (GOLD analysis project Ga0214477, IMG submission 165058) | Marine eukaryotic communities from Monterey Bay, California, United States - M1_20Mar14CPVII9sort6BwellC16 | ecosystem: Environmental > Aquatic > Marine > Unclassified | place: USA... | reverse complement strand
AAAGTGATATCTACCATTACAACACACTGCTATTGCCTAATAAAGTGATATTAATCATACAAACACTGCTCAATTGTCCAATGAAAGTGTGTTCATTGTTTGTGTGACACACTAAGATAGAATGACAGATAGAATGACTTTGTTTGTCAATGGTATCCTTACTTGCATCTCACTCTCCTTCTTCTTCTCTATTGCTTGATCGTTCTTCATCTCTCGTTCGTCTCTCGTTTATTATTCAATTTAACTTTGCAACTGTCTCGAGATTGATTTCTCGAGCACACGAAATGATCGTCACGTCTCGTCGTCACTCAAACAAAGAGAAGAATAAAGGATATTTCAGAAGTATCTCTGTTCTTCTCTCACTCTTTCTCTCTTAGCCGTGCGCAGCACAGCCTCGCAGAGCTCGCCGAGAGGCACCCGCGGTAGCGATGGACACAAGAAGTAACTCAACTCGTCGTTATTATCAATAGAAGTAACAACAGCAATATCATCAATCTAGCAATAAGTATAAGTAGTAGAAGTATCTTCACCTAGTAATGTGCACATCAAGAGAGACGAGAGAGAGAGAGAGAGAGATAGAGAGATAGAACAACAACGAGCACGACATACTAGTTAGTAAGCATATTGTACACATACAACTTCTCTATTCTATTCGATTGGTAGTCTAATTATGCATCGATCGACAAGGTTGATGCAATAGACATCTACTTCTTTCCTCCCTTCTTTGCCTTCGTCGTTGTCTTTGCTGCCTGCTTCTTCTCAGGCTTATCAAGAAACCATATGAATACAAGATTCGCCTCAATCCATGTCTCAATCTTAGTGGACGATCCCTTCTCAAACACAATCATTCCCTGACTCAAATCCAAATTCCTACTTGGTCGGCCTTGATGCACTCGACGAATCTTCTTCTCATGAAGCGGATCATTCTTATTCTTTAGACGAGTATCCAATCCTGACCAAGTGATGGGTATAAACCTCTCTCGATCAAAACGGATCCGTCTCATCTCACTGTTGCCTTTACTGTCGTCGTGATTGACTTGATACACACCCAAGTCAGCACCGTCTTCGGGCAGTTCAAAGTCTACTAATGGTGAATCTGTATTTCTTTCTCTGTATTTCTTTGGATTGTTCATATCAGCCTTGCCGGCACACATGATGAAGCAGCCATATTCAAGCGCATCATCATTACTGTTGATTTGACTGGACTTGGCAGCAAACTCTGCCAATAGAGAATTAGCAGTGCGTGCTCTGGTATTAGAACGTTTGACAAATTGAACCTCTGCAACACATTGTTCGTTCATATACTCAAACTTTCTTGACACATACTTCACAATCCCTTGGGTAACTTCAATCTGATAGTCTTCAAACTTAACTGCATGCCTCATTTTCGTATTACCATCGCCATTCATCCCTCGACAACGAGTCTCCAATCCACTTACAGTGATACCTGGTACAAAGTTTTCCAATCTAAACAATACATGCGACTCATTACTACCCTCCTGAGCCAAAATCAAAGTATTATCTTGGGGTGTAATGAATGACGTCCCGTCTTTATTCGTAGGATTTGATTTCTTAGCTGTACCATCGGCTTGTACGATGAATTTCCTACCACTCGATACTAAAGGTTGTAAAATAGCATCCATCTCCTTCATGTCTTCGGTACTTGTCGAGTGATGTGACTTGGTATTGCCATCGTTTGGCTTATCTTCATCACGAGCTTTCATGAATAGACTAAGTGATCTGTCACGAAGGAGTTCCGAGTTGATAAAGGCTTTGTATCGATAGTTAGCCACCCCAGAACGGAGAAGAGCACCAGAAGCATCATGTCTCATGTAATGCAATGCTTCTCTAACACACTTCGTTATGTACCTCTTCTCTTCATCAGAACCGGCACGGGAGAGAAGCATCAACATTTCAAGCTTGAACTTTCGATTGATCTTTCGTTTCTGCTCATTCTTCATATTCTTCTTCATCTTGGCAGAATTAGATAAGTCTACCACAGCTGTGTCCTCGGCAATCTCCTTCCATGTATCCTCGTCATACTTGTTCTCTAGACTATCAACTGACTCGTCGTCATCGTCGTCGTCACTGTCGGGCTCGTCGTCATACTCTCTCGTACACTCGAGTGATTTACGACCAGTAACAAGCAGATTGCCAAGCTTGAGCATGTTAGTGTAATCAGGAGTGTACACATTCAATCCAGACCCAGCAAAGGCATTCTTGACCATGAGTACAGAAGACTTGAGGGGTAGCTCGACAAACTCAATGTTGTGAACATGAGCACAGAATTGATAGTGGACACAGTCTTAAGTTGACGATCAAAGCTATCATCGACAGGGACGGGTGAGCTGATGGGAGCTGCATTAGGTGTTCGTAGTGTAAGGAAGAACTCCTGTACCCAATGTGCAGCTCTAGATGAAACTCTTGACGACTTGATAATATCACTACGAGTTTTGGTAGTACCGTCCTTGGAGAAGAGGATGTTGCAGAAGGGGCAGAAGATGACAATCACTCTCAAAATATCATCTTCCAACACAGCCATGGCAAGGATTGTGACACGAGGGAACTGCCATGCAATGAACCAACGTCTTCCATCTCGAAGAGGTTCCCTTGTTTGTGTCAGGTACTCAACCAACGTTTGCTTGAGAACCTCAGCCGCAATCTTGTTCTCATCCAGTGGTATAATACCACCTCGGCGTTCTACAGGCGTCACACGAGCAAGGATTCTATTCACTGCCTCCCACTGCCGCTCTCCATCATTACTCCTAAGACCATTTGTATCGTGACATTCGGCAAATGATGTTGGGTTCTCTACAGGCACACTAACAAATGCATCTACAAAGGGAGTATCAGGAGATACCTTGCTTGCTATAAGTGGCTTGGCATGTTGAAACTTGGATGGACACGAAGGAAGTTGTCCTGGTTGCCACGCCAGTATTATCTCCTCTGGCGTATGGGAACCCGACATTAGAAGTTCAAACATCCGGGGAAATTTCATCCTCCAACTTGCTTGCATTTCAGCCTGGTCCTCCTTTACCTCTTGATGGTCAAAGAGAAATAAAGCGGCTGTGTTACTGTGCACCGGCTCGTGTAGAGCTGCACCACGGTTGAAGTCATCACCTCGTCTATCCTTGAGTGTTTGCAGTCCACTCTCGCCTGCAAACAATATAAAACGTGATAGGAGACCAGAGACGGCCGCTCCGCCACCATAAGGAGACTCATCTTTCGAGTAGGCAACGGCATGGATGAAATCTTGACTGTGTATTGGCAGTCCCTTGCCATCAAGTGCCAATGCATCACCGACTGTCTTTGGACGGATGGAAGATATACCCAACTTGTCGGCTGTAGCTTGATCGGGAGCATATGTAAGTCTCTTCATTTCCTCTAACATATTTCCATTTATCCTGATTTGATCAGCCGCGGGGATATTATGTGGTTGGATAACCGGCACGACGGGAACTGGACCATCATTTCCATCCTTCTCCCACTGTTCCTGATATGGTATCACTCTTTCACCACTATCACCAGTAGACCCCTGCTTCTTTTTCTCAAGGTGGTCATAAATTGATGGCTTACGCTTCAACATTAACAAGTCAGAATGAGAATAGTTGATGTCTTTCCCAATGAATGAATCAACATTGAGCAAATACCCTGCCTTGTCTATTTCACCAACCATATCCGCACACGTATCTAAATAACTTTCCATTGCTTCAAGCCTCTCATTATTCATATCACGTTGGTATAGTGCAGAGAAGGAGAGTGGACTCTTACCTCCTGCTGCCTCAACTAAAGTTTCTAATGATGATGCAGCATGTAGATGTGTCTTGTTCGATGGGATACGAATAATCTCACCGGCAGCTAATAATAATGCATATTGTAGACCAACTTGACCATCATCAACATTATCAATTCTTTTGTATATGGGTGGAAAGATGATATCAAACTTATCATTCAATTGTAAACGGTGTTCTGCAAACTCCCTCCATTGTGGATTTTCATCATTGATATTAATAGCCACTCTGCCAATCCCCCAATCACTCTGACCGCCATTGCAATCATATGCATTATCATAAAATCGAATGAGTCCTGTTCTACCTACAATATCCATAGCAAATGATACGGCACCGGGTGCTAGTTCAAGTATTGGGATTTCCATTCTACGTAGTTCACCTGTTGAGTGATTATGATTGCAATGAATATCACCAAATGGACACTGCTGATTTGTATCACCACTAATTAATGTACATTCCGCTGTAATTCCACTTAACCAGCAATAATCTGGGCTAAGATATGTAGTGCAGTGTGTTGTAAATGTATTATCATAATTGTTGAGTTGCAATGATATTTTGGTAGTGTTGCCAATTGACTTTGGCTCTTCAATAATTTCCTCCTCATTGGGTGGAGGTTCCTCATTAGGTACCTCCTCATCTGATAGAGATGATGTATTAGATAATATATCATTTCTGTATGCGACCGGATCAGTATATAACCAGGGATCATCCGCCGCCGGTGCATTTGGTGAATTAGGAGTAACTTGATCATCGTGATTTGCAAATCGTTGCTTTTTATTAGATTCGTTTTGTTGTTGCTGTGGTGATAATTTCCTACTCTCTCCTCCTACTGCCTGACCTGCGGCATTGCAACTAAGATGGGCCCCACCTTCGTGTGATGGGATAGTTGAATTGTCCATGTCTGTGTATACGGCAGCCGCCGCCTAAAAGAAGTTAGGCAATGTTGTTACTATGGTACTGAGAAAAAATGGTTCACCTCATAATTTCCATTCACGCCTTTTTGGCGATACTAAGTAAATATCACTTTGTCCTACTCTCTCCTTACTCTCGAACATGATGACGCCGTAACTGCTTCCTTTTTGCCTATTTTTTGCTTCTTTTAGCCCTACTTTTGCTCATCTCAACCATTTTTGCTTCATTTTGATCATCTCAACTCTCAAATCTTCTGGATATACCCTCCGGGGGCACCTGCGGTGAGCTTATGCCACTGGTGGCACCAAGTAGTCACCATAGAGCTGTGTTAATATGTTTGTGTATTATAGGTTGTCTTAGGGTTTAGCTTGTATTGTGTGCATGGTATAGATGACTCGAGTATATACCCTCCGGGGGCATCTGCGGTGAGCTTATGCCGCTTGCGGCACTGATAGAGCTATGGGCAAATGATGTGTATGGTTACTATGGGCAAATGATGTGAGTTGTCGTTTTGTTTTGTTAGCTTGTATTGTATGTGCAATGTATAGGATACGATATATGTGTTGTTTCATGTGTTGTTTCGGAAACAAAACAGATGAATGTATCACGGCTACTATACAAGGGTATAGACGCAAAAGTAAAGTAGGTTCTAGTTCTGGATATACTATCTTATAGGCATGTTACTTGTATAAGTATGGAATGTATACTCATCTTGTCTTCTCCTACTAGGCCGCTCGAGAATACATATGACTCAATACTACACTCACAGGCGAGGAATGCTTCTTGAAAGTAGTACTCGAAGCTTTCTTCTTGGAAGAAGACGAAGTCGATCCTTTCCACTTACTACTACTGCCACTGTTATCAGTAGCTGACCTCGTGGTGGCGGTAGTCATATCCAGAGCAACTGCAATGTTATCATTACCATTGCTTCTTCTTGAAGTATCTCTTGAGGTATCGACTTGGTCTACTCTTGAGGCACGAGGAGTACTAGCAGCACTTGAGGAATATTCTTCTTGACGACGAGGAGACACCGATGACGAGGACGAGTTGTTTTGACAAAACAATCGTCGTAACTTAACTTGAACATTCATAACAGTCTTCATATCTTCTCTTTTCAACTCTAATATATCACAAACATTACTCAAGAAGTCATCACATACTGTACTACTTAGTACATTCTCTTCTAATACTTCCATACTATTCAATATTGATGCCAAGGCTATTGTACTACAATCATATTGTGTCGATAGATCATAATCTAATGTTGATAATTCACATTGATACTTGGATACATCTAATAAACTACCCACAATATCCATATCATAATCAAATTTCGTTGGGTCTAACAAACCTAACATTAATGAGACATACTCTTGTGACGTTACACCATTAACCTTCCATGATAATGTATTCAATATGTGTGATTCCATGTCTAATATCTCTTTTGTGGTATAACATCCTGCACTTATTTCGGATAGTAATGATGCATCCATACTTAGTGGTTCGTATAGTTTAATGGAGATGTATAGACATGTCATTGATAGTAGTTGATAGTATCGTTTATCCTTGATTGGGTTTGGATGTGTATTGTTGTTATTAGCGTTAGATTGTTGTTGTTGGGTAGTAGTTGCTGCCGCAACTAGATATCGATCTAGATAATTCATCGAACGTGATACAGCCAATCGTGATAATGATGTCATATCTGTTAGTTGATATGACCATTGTGCCATTTTAGATCGTGATGAGATGTGATCAACTTTTGTAGCATCGGATATTGTGGTGGTACTTGAAGATAGTGACGATAAGTAGTCGATGGGAGCATATGATGATGTTTCTTCTTGTTGTTGCATTGCAATTAGACGTGATGTGATATCGTCTATTGACGTTTTGTAGAGTGCTGTGGTGTCAAGTGCTGACGATGGTGGTGACATGGGTAGTTGAGACGACATGATGATGATAGTAGGTACGATGATAGGAGTGTGGCGATACGTATGTATTGCAATGAGTCTTTATATTTGTATCTGTCGGTCGGCTTAATGTGTGATGCGGAAGTTTGTTTTTATGAGCTCGAGATCGATCGATGATATTGATATGTTATTGCAAATTATATTATGATGTTAACGGATAGATGCGGCCTCCTATTCGTAAATGATAAGTGAATAGCTACTATCCTCGTGAGCAAGTGTGCGAGAGACTGATGTAGGCTGCTTTACACATAACTTTAATCTTCACTTATTCGACTCACATTTCCACAAATCCACTGCCATACAAGGAGATTAGACATTAGGTCATTGCCGAAGCTGATCTATAGATCAGCTCGGCTATTAGTGATACGCTGGAGCGGCTCGTTTGTTGTCTATTTATCATTGGATTGTAACCGTGAGTTAGTTGATGTTTTCTAGGGAGAACTGATCGCGATTATACAATCTTCAAAACAAATTTTCTAGAGTAGTTTATACTGTACAAACTGAGTATCCAAATAAACAAATATCCAATATTGAATTGAGACATTTGTTGAGCAGGGGCGGTTTAAATTCTTTCTTTGGTGCTTTTGGCGGTACTCAATAGTTGTTACAAAAACGATTGATCAAATAGCACAGCCTTCAAAGATGGGCTGCCTATGGCAAATAGAAGAAAGAAGAGACGACAACCTACACCCGCCGATTTAGCGGTTAGTGAATTGCTCATAAATTTTCCAAGCATATCAACGCTCATATCATCTAGCCATTGCATTGCAAATCAAATCATCTCAAACTATCAACCATCTACGACGCTTACACTAGATCTACTTATACATAAACACAATGAGTCCATCAATCGCATCATCAAAATCAATCTGTCTAACATTGGCACTTGCTCTACTAACATCATCATCATCTGCATCGGCTACATCGATGTGTGAGACATGCTCCCCCAGTTCATCATCATCGTTTGATATCACATCGTCGATCATCAACAAGCATCCTATTCACTTACCTCCACTTTCATCAACTAATGATGACATTCACTCATCGACGATATCACATCAAAGTAATACAACATTCGATGATGAATACAATAACAATGAACTGCATAACCTACCAGAAGAACTAATAGCCATGATACACGCCGCACAACAACCATCACCAGCTGCAGCACCGACTCGTTTTCCATCTAAGGGTATTAGATATTATGCCACATATGGTACTTCATCATCTTGTACATCAAAGACTGCTGAAAACTTTGAAAGTTGGGAAGAATCATTTGGTAGCTTAGATGAATGTTGTAGCTTATTATTTAGTTATGATTATGATGATTGCATGTCGAGTGTATGAGGAGCAATGAACGATAGTTGACGACGTTTAGGAGTTTGTATATATAGCTGTCTCTATAAAAGTAGGAAGAAGTTAACTCGAAATCATGATATTATTAAACTTAGTTTATATAATCATACAATATTAGCAACACACTATCAATCAAACAGGATTTCAGCGCTAGCACAATACTATTTACCTCTTTGGTTAACATCCACCCATTGTATAGCCTGAGAATAGAGCACCGTTTGCTGCTTGGCCGTGGTAAGCCAAACAGCTATTGGAATACTCATTACCATCACAGCCACATACTAGTCTATATATTCTTGGACATCGTGGACTTGGCGGCTCGACACAGACACCAATAGCTGACTCGATACACCCTTCACCTTCATGTAAGCGGCAATGTAGACCTTGAGGACACGTCGGATCATCAGCTGTGCAAGTCATATCCTCCTCCGAGTCGTCTTCGAGTATCTGTTCCATCTCATCATCTTCCAATAAACACTCTAGAGTATCATCTGAGAGCTCATCGAAGAAGGTAAACTCCTCAAAGCTTTCTTCCATTCCTCTCTGAATTGTATCGATGACCACTGCAGGTTCATCGCCGTAGTTTTCTACGGATATAGTAGAAGAAATGTAGAGACAGTTCATTCCCTCTTCACAGCCGGTTTCAACATTCAAGACTTGATCTATAGTCACAGGATCTTGTTCTGCGAGTTGTATATCATCTTGAGGAAAGGTCTCGTCTAATGTGGCGTTGACTACTGCCTCAGCTGCCTTGATCAAGTCCTGCTTCATGTTAGTTTCTGTTCTATTCAATATATCTTCGGCATTGAGTCCACAATCGTTGCTTAGAGTATAGCCGACTTGTACTTGGAGAGGTGGCGGTTTTGATCTACTTTTGGGGTCTCCCCTGTGAGGTCTTCTCGCCTGTACATTGATATCACATGAAATCTCAAAACCATCCTTCATTTCCTCTCGAACCAAGTCACTAATCAAGGCAGGATTATCTTCGGATTCTAACTTAATTGGGATCAAGGAAGTGACGAAGAGACCTTGCTCTTGGTCAAAAACCTGGTTGATGCTAGCTGGATGATGCCTGCTGTAGTGGGCGAGTTGCCTTTGTCTTACATCCTCTTCCAATTGTTCGTTCAATATACTGTTGGCTATGGATGTAGTCACGTCCACTACTTCCTCCATCATACTACGACCTTCCTCTCCCATGAATGTACTAGCATCGATTCCTGCACACCCATTTGGAATGACAGTGTACTCGGTTTGTATGACGAGAAGAGTCGGTTCTAACGTTTGAGTAATGTCACCCTCTTCTTCTTCTGTTATTGAAGTAAGACCCTCATCGTCAATTGTAGAGCTGGGATCCTCTTCTATTACGATTGGAGTTGTTTCTTCCTTTGGTGTTACTTCTGTTGGTATTGTTGGTATATCTTCTGTTGAAACTTCTGTTGAAGCAGTGGTATCTCCCGATTCGCCTCTATTTGAAAAGACAACTGCTACTGCAATAATGAAGCAGATGAATGCCAGAGCAGCGATAGTATATGAGGTGTACACCATTACTTGAAAGGGTGTCATCTTGTTGTTCGAATGTGTGTTTATAGTATTACCACTGTCACGTTCACCGCCATTCTCTTCATCATTCTCCTCCTCGAGAGTATCAAGAGTGTCTACCGTCGTGGCAACAGCTATGGGGCAGGATGTTACTTCTTCCAACTCTGATATATCTATAACTCTTGCTGGAACAAAGGTATCCTCGGTCAAGATTGACAGATGTTGTGGGGAAGGCCTTCTCACATTTGAAGTCTCAGCATTCTGATCCCAACATGCTGTCGGTGGAATACTAACTCCATCATTTTTTTGTTGTTGATGATGCTCTTTGTTTGTATCTGAACAGGCAGACGAGTGAGGATGTATTGCAACTCTGGGACCTCGAATCTTTCTCGCAAGAAGTCTGCTTTTTGGTACCTTTGTGTGACGTTGGGCTAGATATAGCAAAGCAAATGTCAGAATGCTCATCTATAGAGTATACTTCTTCGTGATAATATAATAGTAACTTACCACCTATCTTTCTACTGATTATCGTATCCATTCTTTGTCTATATTTGTTTTGTATATTGTTTTGTATATTTGATTGTTGATAAGAGTAAGATCATGATTAGTTTTGTTTGTTAGAGCTCTGGTAGAGTTTACTGTGATTAGGCAGAGCTGTGCAGTTTTAGTGCTCTCATATTCTATCTGGGATTGCGAATGTGTGGCTGCAAGTCTCTCTAGGGACATTACTTTACCTTTAGAATTAGAGTTCTCGTTGACAAAGAATAAGACCCATGCTTCTTACAGAGGTCCAATAACAAACTTTTCCGAGCCATAAATCTTCAATGACTCAGGGGCCTCCATCCAATCTTCAATTGGAACTAATACCTCGTGAACATCTTCTCCTCCGTACGCCGTAGCAGTAGCAGCAGCCGATGTGGCGTTGCCATTCTTGGTCGAAGATACAGAAGAAGATACCGCAGATGAAGAAGCAGCCTTGTTCTTCTGATTGTTTTGATACTCTTCTAATAATCCCATGGCACAAATCTCTTCAATCTTTCGTGATAGTACATTATTCGTATTATCGACTGGTTTGGGCAACAAGTCACTCAATTGCTGAGCCGGTGGTACCTTCAATCCTGTCTTGGCATTGGTACCCCTCCTCTCCGAGTTATTCGGATTGCATAGTTTATTAGGTGATGAATTGATACTGTAATTCGGTCCATCGGCACCCAGTGTTGTGGCATTATATCCCGATCGATTCATGGGTGTGCCATATGTAATGACCGTGGGTGGATCACAATTTGTAATAATACTTGATGATTGAAAGGGTACACGATCAATAATGATACGTCCACCACGTCCAAGTCTTGGTCGATGACGGAATTTCGTAGGGTGTACTGTACTCCTACCATTGACATAGGATGGCATTGATGGCACAGTCTCATCTTGTGTCGATGATATATGATGTGTCTCACGTGATGCCAATGGTTGAAGAAAATTAGGTGCCGGTATACCACTATCATGTCCGGCAACCACAACTTCTTTAGGAGTGGGTATAACTGATGTCAATACTGCTGTCGGAGGTGGCTTCATCCCCTGAGGTAGTGAACTTGGCATCATCATTCCCTGATTCATCATCATTTGGGGCGGTAAAGGAGATGGGTCACGACTATCAAGTCCGGGATTCCAACCAACATGTGATGATCGTTTTCGTTTCTTATTACCCTTGACACGTACAATTGGACTATCGTCAAAGTACTTGGGTATATTGTTTAATACACTCTCAATCATGTCCTTGGTGAGCACTCGTTGTTGTTGATTACCTCTCTGCTGTTGTCGACTACCAATTCGCTGACTTTTCCGTCGTGGTTCACCACCAGACGTATCCAACAAATCATACATACGCTCATCAAAGTATTCATTCGTCAACTCAACATTCAATCCATTCACTTGCTCACGTTGAATAATCAAATCACACAATACTCTCACTTGTTCAAAGTCATGTTTTAACATTTTCATTTTAGTATATGCTTCTATATCATTTTGTTTCTTTTTGCGTAATCGTCGTTTCGATTCTTTGTCACGTTGTCGGAAGACCTTTTTTGGATCTGGATCGGAGGCTGAGGTTGGTGTTTGATATCGACGTAGTAATGGTTTCTTGAGGATGATATCACGTTTGTGTATCCAATAGTTGTATACTTGTGTTATTACTTGAGATAATGTTATTGGTGGTGCTATTGTTGGATACTGCTGTTTTGATGATGGTTGTGTTGTTGTTGATGATTGCTCATTACCGCCTTGCTTGTTAGTTGGAGATTTTCCATCATTCGTTTGCTTCACATCAGCACCAGCACTACTCACATCATCATTATCAATATCAATCCAACGTTTTAAATAAACTTCATCATCCTCCTCAATCATCTTTCGTTCCCTATCATACAACGGACCAAAGATGTGTACCAATTGCGGTATCCTCGACACAACTTCAACCTTGGCATCTTCAAGTAATATAGGAAAACCTAACCCTGTTATCTTTTCAAATATATCCAACATTTGTTCAAATATCGGAAGGGGTAATTTTGGATTATATTTGGTTAGTAATTGACGTGTTGAGTAGCGTGAATGGAGATACTTTGGATTTGAGAGGAGGACTTGTTGCAATGTTAGTACTTGGTTTGTTTTAGTTTTTGCTGATGTTGAGGTTTGATTATTGTTGGTTGACGATGTATGAGGAGCTGCTTCTGCGACGGCAGCTGCTGATGATGAAGGAGGAGGAGGAGGAGGCGGTGCCATTGTTATAGAAATATCACTATCGGTAGTTTCAATATCCATTGGATCATCACCACTTTGACTAGTTGTTGCTCCTTCCTCGTTATCATCCTTTTGAATGATCTTCCTTGGCCTTCCTGGTCCACGTTTCTTCTTCTTTGTCGTCTTCTTCTTCGTCTTTTTCTCCTTCTTGATTGGAACTGATGCCTTGGTAGTAGTAGTTTCACCCATGAGAGTAGCTACAGTATCAGCGGCAGCTAAACTACTCGTATTAACAATCGACCTGTTGTGTATAAGCGTGCAGTGGATAGATAGAGAGAGAAGAGTGAAGAAAAGAAAGTTTAGTGAGCAGAGTTTATAAAAACTCATATACCCGCCCCAACACAATACGAAAACACCCCCCTGCAAAGAATATCACACAACATACAACACCTTTCCTCATAAACAATCACACAATACACCTTTCCTCAAGACAAAAGAAATTGAACACTTACCCATCATTATTCACACCATTCTCACCACAACTACCACTCTCATTAGGCATAACAATCCTAGCCATAGCATTAGGACCAAAGTCTAAATTCTCAAATAACCATAATTCATCTACACTATTTACATTATACTCAACATCCTCATGTTGTATTTCATTGTAGGATGGTGATATATAACGAATGTACGATGTTGGTATATTATAAGTTGGTGGTATTTCTGCATTGTATGTTGATGATGTGGTTATTGTTGGTACGGGTATTTCTTTTTTATTCTTTGATGTTGTTGTGTTGTTCTGGGTAGTGGTAGAAGGGAGTGTGGAAGAATGGAGGGAGTGTAGGCGTGCTAATCCATCAATCATATTCTCTTTGCGTGGTGAATTTTGTGATTGTGGATGTGACCCTCCTGGAAATGCAATCCCTTCCCCACACTTGCTCCCTTCCCCATCCTTACTCTTATCAATATTATCAGCTTTTAACTGATCCATGAAAATCATTTTAATCTTACCAGGTCTATTTGGATCTAAACAACTTACTGAATCATTGGTTGTTCGTATTATTGATATTTTAAGGTTGGGATTTATTGGTGGTCGTTCGATTATACGTGGCTTTTGTGGTGGCTGTTGTTGATATATAGTGGTGGTAGGAGGTAACGCTGATGATACAGAGGGTGCTGTTAGAGGTAAGGATGTGGCTGTAGAGGAGGTAGTAGGTTGAGTTGATGTAGTTGCAATAACATCATTGTTTTTTTTTATGTTTGAGTTTGTGTCATTTTTTATAACTTGGTTGATATCACCGCCTGTTGTTGGCTGCTCAGCCGGTTTATTAGATTGATCCTCCATAATAATAAGATGATATTGATCGTCTAGAGAGTTTAAACGGCGTATTGGATAGCTTATTATCAACAACTAACTTCACAACCATAACCTCAAATGAGTTGAGATTTTTTTATGAGAGTGTGGCAATGATTATAATATACAACATGTTTCATACAATATACGCCGAGCAGGTAAACTATCAACTCATCTCATCAATTCATCATATACTGGCCGTTAGAGAGTAATTATTCAGTCTTCAATTGGTATTGACCAGTGATACTCTCACTGATTTTGATGGCCAAAGGCCAAAGAAGGGCGAGGCGTCATTGGGCCAATATCGTAGTGGTTTAGTATAATGAGCTCTCCACTATCGTCATCGACACAACCTTCACCGCTATCACCATTAAACGGCAGTGGTGGAAGTAGTAGTTCTGACAATAACAATGGCAAAGATAAATCATACAAAAAAATATTATGCATACCAATAAATTATCATGGATGTACTACCTCATACTATTGTCCACCACCATCATTCAACAATCCACAAACAAAAAATACACGTCCAACATACCTCTTCCCACTATTCTTTCTAATCAACATTATAACAATGATGGACCGATCAATAATAGCAGGTGCAACACAAGAATTTTCAACTTTTGTAAGTACGGCCAATGATTCACCATCATTTGTTATTGATAATCCTGATTCAGGTATAGGATTATTACAATCTAGTTTTATCTTTGGTTATGCTGTTTCATTATTATTAAGTGGTGAGTATTAGGTATTCTAAGATACGATGTTCTATGTGCAAATGTGCACATCTTGTGCATATCATATGCTCACATCTCATGTCTTTTTACTTTCACATATCTATCATTACACAGGACATTACGTGCATAAGATTCCGTGGATACCATTGGTATTATGTTCCTTATGTGTTTGGTGGTTAGGTGTGTTGGGATCTGGTAATGCCAAGAAATATAATAGTTTTTATGTATTGTTATTCTCAAGAATGGCAACGGGATGTAGTGAAGCGGCATTTCAGGTAGTGGCGCCACCAATCATAACAGATCGGGGTGGTAAACATTCTGGATTATGGTTAAGTATCTATTTAACTGGTTTGCCATTAGGGTTGGCTTTCGGATATATCTATGGTAGTAAAATGGCATCGAGTGATGTTTGGGGTTGGGATTGGGCATATTACTGGATTGCTATTGCTAGTTTACCTGTTATATTGACATTTAGTTTTGTGAAGGATGAAACTAATGGTGGCATTTTGGGTGGTGAGGATGCTGTTGATATGGATAATGTCATGATTGATAGCGTTGATCAAGAAGATGGTGGAAATGATGAGACTTCTTCTCATTTGGCTCAGCAGCCATTGCTTGGTGCTACCGAAGACGAAGAAGTAGCTGATACTACTACTACTCAAGCTTTGCAACAACCGATGTCAGAAGCAACGGAGAGTATACGATCGAAGAAGAAGCATCATTTTACACTCTTTACAGAAATCAAGGTATGCCTCTCTTCTCCCGTACTTGTCACCTTGTCTCTTGGCTGGGCGGCAATCATTGGTGTGGTGGCTAGTCTAGGGACTTTTGGTACCTCGTTCACTTTGGCACTCCAATTATATGATGATGAAAGGGTATGTCGAATAATTTGTTGTATGTTTGTGTATGTCTAATATCATATCAAAGCTCACGTCAATCCTTTCTACATTCTTTCAGTCTGCGGCATATTGGTTTGGTATTGCAGCAGCCACCGCAGGACTGATCGGCACTCCATTGGGAGGCAAGTTAGCTGACAGGATATTGGAAAGATACAATAGTCGAAACAATACCAGTCGAAGTGAGGGTGTTGAAGAGTCGTTACGACTGCCAATCATATCAAGCATGTTGCCCAAGATTAATACTTTGACTGCAGTGGCTATGTGTTTTGTATTCCCAACATTGGCAATGCAAGACGCTGCCCCATTCTTGACATTCCTCTTCCTTGGATGGACTCTTTTATGTAAGTTGTTGTTAACTGACAATTGATTTTTCTTGTCTTTATTGTAATACTGACAGTTCTAAATGCATCATCTTCTAATAGTCATGACACAAACACAAATCAATCTAGTTGCCATGCTTTCAGTCGAACACTGTGATAGACCAAATGCGGTGGCCTTTTTGATGCTCACTTCTCATTTACTTGGAGATGTGCCACTGCCTATTATTCTCGGTTTGATTAAAGATAAGTTGGCGCCGGATTGTGTTATCGATGATAGTGGTTCATTTGTCGATCCTGAGAAGTGTAAAGAACAAGAGAAGGGAGTACGACAGAGTCTTGCAATTGCATACGCCTGGGTGTTGTGGGCGTTATTCTTCTTTGAACTGGCAAGAAGGTTGGCAAAACGAGAGATAGGGCGGATACGAAGTACAGAACATAACACTTTGCTACTACAAGAAGAAGAGAGTTCACAAGGAGTTGGGCATGATGGTGATACTCCACCCAATAACAACAGACCTTTCCATTATTATCACAGTAAGTTCCAACCACATCAAGCTATTGCAAAAGAGGAGGAGATTTTAAATGGAAATGGAGCATTACAATAACAATGGAAATGGATCATTCAATAAGTTGGACATTGGAACAAGTTCATAGAGGGTTTTGTCAGGCATTAATTTCGATAGACAAAGCGAGAGACTGTACAACTACCAATGGGAGACTGCAGTAAGAGCACAACTTTAGGATACTGTCAAATCAATCGTTGTATCATCCACTACTTCTGTTCATAAACAGCTCCTACCTGCCTCGTCAAGAGCAGGGTGATTGTTTGGCCTGATATAAACGACTATGACACCGTTTGATGGCGTTAGGTAAGTAAATCTTTCGTTAAGAAGTTTCAACATAAGCCTTTTACTTCAAGTTGTCACATCTGACATGATTTCTTGCATCTTGATTTGCTTTAACTTGAACTAGATTTGTCGCAATCTTTGATGTGGTCGATTGCCTCTCATGATAGCCTATCTCGGTGGCGTTTGTTGAAGTGGATCTCTAGTAGAAGATTGCAATCAATTCAGCAGCAATTATTATCTCTCATAAAATCAACTATACAATGGTATATCGTTCTCCCTATCAAGTTGCTATTTTGCTACTACCATCGTTATTGCAATGCAACACATCGAATGCATTTACATCATTGCCCATCACATCTCGTGCTATACTTCCTACATCGTCATCGTCATCAACACTACTACGAGCAGAAGTTGAAGACTTGGTTGAAGTATTCGATAAGGTAGATTGCAAAGCATATACACCTTCCAAGCCATCCACCTCATCATCATCATCTAATGATGAAGAAGATATTATTGAAAATGGTACAGCCAAACGTGTACAACAAAATCCATTGGGCAAGTTTGCCGATGCTGCATCTGCTGCAGTCTTTGCTGGATTACATTATAATGATCAATTAGGTATTCAAGACTCATCGAAGAACTTACGTGTCTTATGGAGTCGAGCATATCTTAATCATGTCGGAGCAATGAAAGATGATATTGCATATCAGTTACTACCTACGAATACTAGAGATGTAATCAAGGCATTACCAAAGAGTGGACCATTAGTCAACTTTCAAGAGTTTATTACCAGTAGGACAAAGTTTATTGATGATGCTGTTGATTCATTTCTAAAGGGTGTCCATGATGATGCTAGTAGTGAAGGAGATGCAAACACCAAGCATCAGAAGCCACAGATAGTATTGTTTGGTGCAGGGTATGATACCCGATCACTACGATACAATAATGATGCTACCTTCTATGAAGTTGATCTGCCGGATGTCGTTGATGGTAAAGGCCGTTTACAACAATATTGGAAGGACTTACAAGCTAAAGCAGAGAATGGGGAGGATGTTACATTGCCGACAAGAATTGGATATGATCTGAATGATGCCGCTGATCCAAGCAAGCCTTCGTTATCACAAACACTAACACAAGCAGGGTTAGATCCCAACGTCCCTACACTCTTCATATGGGAGGCTGTATTGTTCTATGTAAAGCCGGAAGCAGTACTTGAAATCTTTGATGATGTATTCAACTTGGGTACCAAGTCAGTATACTGTCTAGTTGACAGTTTGAAGCCAGCAGTCACGACTTCTTTCTTACATATTACACGAGAAGTCTTTGATACATATGATCTTGATATTGTTGATCATAACTCACGATGGGGAGGTGCTGTACACTTTGTCTTGGCCGGAAGGAAGGATAGTTCACTTACCAAGACTATGCTAACTGACAGAACTGAACTACCATTCTCATATCTTGCTACCTCGGTACCCAACGGTGTCGAAGAACAGTCAACAGATGCAGCGAGTTACAATGATCATTGGTATGCAGTCGCCTATCCATGGCAGATTGAAGATGGCGAGGTATTCAGTACACGTCTGTGGGGCGAGCCAATGGTATTATATCGTGATGCTGCGGGTAATCTAGTATGTTCCAAGGATGTGTGTCCTCATAGGTCAGCTCCGCTAAGCATGGGCAAGATGAATGCCGATGGACAGCTCGAGTGCATGTAGTGAGTATCTTGTTGTATGATAAGTGATTGTTTGGCCTGGTATATTATGTGTATCTCATCCATATCTCTCTTCCGTTCCATAGTCATGGTTGGTCATTCGGCAAAGAAGGAGCGTGTGAATCCATCCCAACTCAAACAATTGCAGATGGTAGTACTACTCCATCCAACTTTAAGAAGAAGGCATGCCTAAAGACATATGCCATTCAAGAACATGAAGGCCTCGTGTGGGTGTGGAGAGGCAATCTCCTTGAAGCTGACGCAACCAAATTACCCCAAACAAGAAAAGATGCCGAGACGTACCCATGTGATACTATCTTAGATTACAATGTCGATTGGCAATACATTGTTGAGAATAATCTCGATTCGCCACATCTATTCTGGCTTCACAACGGCAGTGTACCGCCTGTGAGGTCATTGAACTTTGTTCGAGAGAAGGTGAATCAAGTCAAGTTGAAGTTCTTTAGGGATGATAGTGGACTTGGTCATTATGGACAGACGGCCGGCGGCAAACCGAAAATAGTTCGATTTGATGCACCTAACATTGTGAGGCATGGCGGTGTGTCAAGTTTCAGTGAAGGTATGTTAGCAGTGTCTATGTTTGGAATGTGCATTCAAGACTATGGCTCTGTAACTCAGCGTCTTTTCATATTTCATTACTGTCACAGAGTTTCATATTGTTCCGATTGCACCCGGCCAGACTCGTGTATTACTAAGACAGAACCTGCCCAAGGGACCAATCCTCTCCACAGTCTTGAGCATACCATTTGCCGAGCCTTTCCTCCAAAAGCTAGTCAATATATGGAACTATCATATCGCTTTAGAAGATTACTCAGTCATGCAAGGTCAGGCACATAACGTTGATGATTTGGGAGCACCTCATCTTGCTCTTGGTGACTTGGGTGATGATCTTGTTAGTCATTTCTACAAGTGGAAGAACTCTGCCGAAAAGAACGATGGTTCACTTCCGTTCTTCTCTCAATGGGATGGCAAGACATTGGACTTCAAGGCGGCAGTTACTGACAAGGAGATGGCTCAAGAAACATCCTTCAGTGTTGTTGATGATAAGGAGAATGTCGATGGTCAACAGGTTGGAACATATGGTATTCTCAAGAGTTACTCTCAAGCTACACCGCATGATAAGTATCCACCAGTTAACTATCAAATGTACAAACCAATATTGGCACTCGATCAAATGATGAGGAGAGACGCCCCCGGAAACCCAGAGATTGTTGAAGGTGAGGCCGACAGTGGTAGGCTAGTGCCCGCTGGTGTGATGGCAACAATGACTATTGGAGCTGCCGCTTATGCTGGTGCGGCTGTTGCCCAATCGATGGATATATTACCGACTCTGATACATGTATAATAGTACAGTTGATCTTTGGTTGCAGTGTGTAGCTCAGTAATATGTAATGTATACTAGCTTTTGGGATTATTCTTTATGTATTAATCTCTTAACGAGGAAGGAACTGTTAAAACTTTAGGATAGTGAAGGCACGGATAGAGTGAAGGATCACTCCTGCTCGATCTTTTTCCATAGTGGGTATCCTTCCTAAAAGGAGTGTTCTCCATATGAAAACTAATCTCCCCTCGTCTCTCCCCCAACGCATGCCAAGATGACGGATGCCCTCATTTATTGGAATATTGTGGTCTGATAGAGTCTAGAGTGTTTGTTTTGTTTGGTAATAATAGAGGTTAGTAGTGGCGACGAGTTGATCATAATTAAACTCTGTAAAAGATGGGAAAGATAAAGAAAAAGCTGGGTTGTGTATCCTCCCTATTTCAATGCTTTGGCAGTAAGAAGAAGCGCAACAACACTGATACTATTGACCAAGATGTACAGCGCAGACCACAAGATGACAAGAAGAAACAAAATATCATGGCAACAAAGAAACGTGTTACAATCAAAGAAGATATTAATCGTCATTCTCCTAAATCGCCAATTGAATTAGATAATCAGAGTGTTACATCTGGTAGGAGTAGTGTATACTTTGATGCATCGGAAGGCGGAAGCGAGGCATGGCATAGTGTAAATGGTGATGATAGTTTTGATGATGATAGTTTCATTTCATTGCAATTAGATGGACAATACTTTTTCAATGCAAAAGATGATCCGAATATTACCAAGGAGGCATTTGAGGGTATACATATGTATCCACCATTACCAACTACTGAACCTGATCATATACCCCGATCTCCAATTAGTGTTAGTAATATGCAATCTTTGTTACATACATATCAACATAGTAAAGATGATATTGTAGCGCAGAAGAGTAATGAAGAGGCGGATATTGCAGCTGGGGTTGCAGGGGTTGCATTAGAACATCAGGCACAACGATTGATGATGCCTGGCGATTCAAATAAGTTAGATGAAAGTACAGATTTATTACTCAAGGAATTGAAAGTACAGAACGTACGAGAGAAAGGATTTCCGGGAGAATTGACAGAAGATGAATTAGAAGCAGTCAAGTTGTTCCAAAAAGAGTTACAAACTAGAGATCCAATATACAATCAAATTGTTCGGCACTTGTCTTCAGTAGAGAAGGAAGCATTTGCACTTTGTCGATTCTTGAGGGCGAGAAAGTTTGATGTAGACAAAGTATTTGAGTTATTGGATGAAGCGCGTGACCACTTTGCAAAAGCAAAAGAACACGACTTCTATCCTGACCTAGAGAAAGCACTTGGATTTAGTAGACCCGTGTTTCTATCACAGTATCCTGCAGTCTTTTGTGGTAACGCCAAGAATGGCTGCCCAGTAATGTACCTCAAATGCGGAGCAATATCACCAGAGGGTATCAAAGCTCTCGTATCCTTTGATGAAGTTGATAGATTCTTTTGGAATGACATCACCTACTCATTCACTGGTGTGCTGAAAGAGGGACGTCGAATGAATCCAAACTTTGCCAGAACAGAAAACATTACAGTCTATGATTTGAAAGGAGTATCGAGAAGTCAAATCTCATCTGGAAAGTCCGCGTTGGTATTGTTTTATCGTGTGAATGTTTGTGTTCAATATGAAGCCTCGGTGATTTGAATACTTCATTTGGCTCTCGTGTATCTTTACTTATTAATGCAAGATGTACTAATATAATATGTTACCATCCTTTCTCTAATCAATCATCATAAATCGTGCCAACGCGCACCTTCCAGAGACCTTCGATATGATCAAAATCGGTAATCAAGTTATGACTTCCTTTCCAGAAACATTGCATTGTCTTCTTATCGTTAATGCACCATCTTGGTTCGGTATGGTGTGGTCAATCATTAAAAAGTTGATAGATGCTCGCACGGCAAGTAAGATTGAGGTATTCACGAGTACCAAAGCAGGAAATAAGCGTATGAATGAACTAATCGACAACTCACAAATTGCATTAGATTATGGTGGAACTGGCAAGTCTCTTGCTGAGGCTGCTGCTGGGGGATCAAGTGATACCACTGGGTCAAGATATAAGATGGTAGTATTAAATCAGTTGTTACCTTTGACAAAGAAGCGCCCGGCCAATGGATATGACTTTGAATTAGAGGATTCAAAGCAAATGACATTGACGGTATATACAAGATGCAAGACGGGGGCAACTGCAACAGTGATTCGTAATGACAATGCCTCTTTGGTGTCTGAGATTAGTATCACTGGAGACAAAGAAGACATGCCATATTCACGGACAATTTGTGCTTTACAAGGGCCAGGTAGTTTTACTTTAGAACTGGAAGCTAAGGATCAGGGCGGAGTATTTCTTCTTCTTGGTACGACTTCAGCCTGATTACATCGTTTTGGGCTTACATATTGTTGTGAGTTTGTCTAGGTATATATGTAAAGTGTACAGTGAATAGAATGTTTACAATACCAAAATAGAGCAAGAGTTATTCCTCAATACTCACTCAATAAACATACATATATAGTTATCCTGTTAACACTACTCCTCAACATCCATAGCCATCTCCTTTGCCTTTCTCTTCTCTTCGTCCAAATGTCTCTTCTTAATCTCCTCAGCCATCGGATTTCCTTCCATCCTAACAACACAACACTCCTCTTCACTGCATTGTCCATTCTTCCAATCAGGCAAACCAAATCGAGTAATAAAGTCTTGAGGAAGTTGACCTTCAGCATTTACATCTTCCATTGTCTCATCTCCATCCCCATTACTACTACTTTGACTACCCGCTGAAACATTCGCCTTACCAATCAAATTATGGGCCAAGTTTAGTTTTGTCAAGCCATCTAGCTTCTCGGCTAGCCCTTCTGGTAAGGATTCAAGTTGATTTCCATTCAAAAATATCTCCTGTAATGTAACAACCTCCATTACACTTTCGGGTAATGATGTTAATTTGTTGGATGATAGACTAATCATACTCAATACTGAATTCTTGGTACTCGGCACACCCTTTGGTAGTGAAGTAAGAGCATTTCCTCGTAGTTGTAGCTTTTCCAAATACTTTAAATGACCAATACCTCTACCAATTGAGGTTAGCTGATTGCCGTCCAATGCTAAAGTTTTTAGTTCACGCCAATACCGAATACCTATCCCATCTTCTAGTTCACCTTCCAACTTATTGTTAGTAATACGAACTCCTTCCAAGGTACTTATTTCCAATAAAGTTGATGGTATGTTAGGTCCTAATGCGCAATCATCAAGCCACAACTGTAGTAAATTTGGAAACTGTGTATGGAATGTATCAGGGAAACTCTCATTGTTTAATTTGGGATTCCTACCCAAATCTAGTGACTCCAATTTGGGGAACAGCGGTTCAACCCTTTCATTTGATTGTTCAATACCAGCCAATGTTTGCAGTCCACAATCATATAAACTCAACTGTACTAAGTTATTCAATGCTGGTCGGTATTGTGGTTCAATTACCATGGACACATTGTATTGTGGATTAAACTCTGGTGCACGTCTTGCAAACCTCATCTCGCTAACAATTGCTGTATTCTTATCATTGTTTGTATCATCTGCTTGGTTTAGAGATGACGGTTCAGCAACTACACGGGATGTTGCATCCTTCAGTATTTCTGGAATCTTACGCGTATCTTTTTTTATGAACATGATATGATATAATTATGTGGTGTCCTTATGTCAGTCTATGTTGGTGCATGTAAAGAGTAGAAAGATGTTGAGTAATGAAGTCCATAGTATATACTAAACAATCCATTGTATGATAAATAATTTAGGTGTACCTTATTGTCGGTGCATGTACCTAAGAGAAGAAATGATGTATGTGAGCTCTTTGTATAAACTAAAACACTAAAACAATCTCTAAGCCTGCGCTCAACTTACCAAAAGATGTAGTGTAATCAATCCGGCGAAACTTATGATAATCTAACACAATACAATAACAAACTTGAGTTCATTGCAATAAATCAAAAAGAAATAGGTACTCTCATAAATAAAGGATACCACATCCAAAAAGATACCCTCACTGGTTCAACCAATTGAAGAGCTAAGTATATTGTTATCTCACTGTGTGATACAGAACCTCCTCTTTGCTTATGCATTAATTTGTTCAATCAAGCAACTCTCATAAAAGTATAACTCATAAAGAGGTGAAAGTTAAACATCAATTGGTATCGATATAAGCAACTCGATATCTCACCAGTATTGCTATTAGATAAGTTGTTGTTTTTTTGCTTAATCGATTGGTAGTATTGACGTGGACAGCGGTTGTAGTATAGTATCGTTACATCAAAAAATAGGGCTCTTTACTGATTACTCTGACTCAATAACTCAGTTGAATAGTATCAGCTAAAACCCAGAGTACCATGCCGTTCTGGTCACGTAAACCCAAAGCTAGTGAAATTTCTGGAGAGAAAGACTTATCATCCAGTGATGATATTTCCTCATCTACGACCAGCTCACCGTCAATGAACACATCACAAAGTACAAACAATAATATAGACAATGATGCATCATCTCAATCATTGCAACAAACTGTACCAGATCAACAATCTACATCAGCTATAGTTAGTGATAATGCAATAGTTACTCAAGAGGCATGGACAAAGATATTTCCCGAAGCATTTGGTATACGTCAATTAATAGAAGATTCCTCATTCAGATGGTGTTGGAAAGAATCAATGATGTGGGGAATAGCCACCGGTACAGTAATGTATATACATCGACGTCGTATGGGATCACGTAACTTATTCGCAGGCGGTATAGCCTACGGCACTGTACTATTAGTAGCAGCACCAAGTTATTACTTCTGTTTTAGAAAACGTGAACATCAGGAACATGTTATTGAAATGATGATGGCAGCGAATGACTTTTTACCTGGTGAGGAAATGCCGGAGAGTGTTCCGTTGGATCGAGAACATCCATTCTTAGATGTAAAGGATACAAGTAGTGATGGTAGTTTGGATAATGATAGAGATTTACAAAAAGAGTTTGTGGCTAGATTGAAAGAGAAGAAGGATTGGCAAGAACCTACTCCGACACAAGATGTAGATGATGTGTTCAAGGAAGTTAAGAAGAAGTAAGCTGAATATAGACAAGGAATAGTTCACACTGTAGGCACTCGCTTATGATAGTAGCACCATTTAAGACGAGATGACAAGTTGTGGTGTACTATTAAGACTAAAGGAGGCAACATAATCTTGCCTCTATTTCACTTCATCGTCAAAAGCCTTTATTACCATAAGCGAGTGCCTACAGTGTGGAATAGTTAACTCTTCTTTGAGCCACTATTCAATAATTTACAGGTACGGCAACGAAAAACCTATTAGTCAAATCAATTATAAGTTTACATGTGTTTCCGTGACGAACAAAATGAGGACTTCACATGAAAATTTCACTAAATTATTGTATAAACATCAGCTGGCAAGATGCAGAAAGGGGAGATACTAGATTATACGATCCTTAAGAGATACATATACTTAAACTTGAAAAGATCTTTAGTATCTTGTCAACACAATCAAATTGAAGAGATCTCTAGTGAGCAGCAGCCTAAGAATATCCACACTTTGAAAACAATCAAAACAATTAACAATACAATGTCTACACTAGAATATCTCGATGAAGAGGGTACGGTTACAAACTTTACTCTCGTGCCATGGGAAAAGCTTAATAATTGGTTATCTGAGCTGAATGGTAGTCCTCACTACACTGAGATTCCAACCGGTGTGAACCGAGGCAAGGTATTAGAGGAACTGGAAGCTCGACGCAAGGGAAAAGACTCAGCCTTTGGCAGTGTTATGAAAGTAGTTGGTAAGGATCGGGGCTATGGACGTGATTGGAGGGAGTATGAAAATAAGGAAGGCCTTACTCATCTTGAGGAGCTTCTGGTTTATCAACCCAAAGGTGAGAGAGGCTTCGTTTATGTATTCCTTTGTTGCCTTCATTTCATCCTAATGTAAGATTCTACCTGCCCATATAGATTGGAGGATTCAGGCTAGGGAATACCTCTTCAAATTCAAGTGTGACCTAGATCGTACAAGCAGTAGCGATTCCACTAATCGTGTTGTGTATAATGGAGGCAAACGTATTGTTATGAAACGACCTGTTGAAGTAGTATTGTTCCACTCAGAGTTGAACCGAGCTGCTCGGTATGATCCATTACTCTTCTTGCTTTCATATGATGTATGCAATCCTCTCCCTGATCTGACAAAAGATATGGACAAAGACAAACAACTTGCATTCATGGAGTACTTGTCTCCTCTCGATTACTTTTTCGAGTTCCAAGAACAGGTTGCTTCATATGATCTAGAGCTTCTACACAGTATTGGAAAGGAAAAACAATGTCCTCGAATTGCTCTGATCAAAGAGCTGGACTTCTCTTACATTATCGGTCAACGTTTAGCAAAAGATATGATCCGTACTTCTGTTGTAAGTCATATTTACAATCGATCTTCCAATGAGGAGTTTTGCAGTAGTTCAAGCCAACCATTAAGTATGATCTTTGCAGGTGAGTCGATCAGTGCTTATACTTTGATGCTATGAGCGTTCTCATCTTATGTATACTCCTCTAATAAATAGGACCAAGCGGCAATGGCAAGACTGAGTTGTCAATATGTTTATCGAAGCTCTTAAATAAGCCAGAGAATCATACTTCCCACTTCCATAAGGTAGATTGTGGTAAGCTAATGAATGCAAATGAGATCTTTGGAATGTCTGGAGCTTACCACGGGTCGAAACAAGGCTCTGCCTTGAACAACTTTGTTGTTCGTATGTCATCCGAGCCTAGATCTATTGGTGTTGTGCTTCTTGACGAAATCGAAAAAGCTCATCAAGAAGTTATCACTTCCCTATATCAGGTTCTTGACAAAGGCAAGTCAATTCTATTGTATTGTTATTATCATATTGCAAAAGTCTTTTCTAATCATATGGCTATGCTGTAACCGTAGGTGAATGGACAAACAAGCGTCTCACCAGTGGCAATGAAAGTCAAACTGAGACAATTCCTTGCCACAACATCATCTTCATCATGACAACAAATGCATGTGATAAAGATATTCAAGTATATGCTTCCAATAACAAAGATGAGTTATATGTGAAGAGTGGAGTTGAATTCTCAGAAGCAGGAGAGGCTTTGGAGCATATGCTTAGAGGGAAGCTTAGCAGGCTATATCCCTTTACTGATGCCTTTATTGGACGTGTAAATCATATTGTCCCTTTCTTGCACATGGCAAGAGCCGACACAAGTGTAGCTCATCCTCTAATGGGAGAGTTGGCTACAGTAGCGAAGATATTGATTGAGAAAGAGCAAGCTAAAGTTGACAGCCTTGATGTTGAACAATCTATCAATATACAGACAAAGGACAAGATGGCAAAGATCATTGTCCAAGAAGCAATTCCTGAAGCAGGGGTTCGCTCCATCGAGACACAAGTTAAGGCAAAAATGAGTCGCAAGATTCTTCATTCTGTACTTCTAAAGAAAGGAGGCATCCAGAAGGGCTCAAAAGTTGAATATCACGCGGAAGAAGACGATAAGACGATTGACTTTCGGATCAAGGAAAGTGGGTCTAACATTGAAGAGGTTGAAGATAAGGACGATCTTACTGATTTGTGGGGTTGAGGGTTGGATGTGAGAAATGTTGTTTAGTGTAGAGAGTTTGAGGTACCAGTATTCTCCTTATACATCTAGTTACTTTCTCACTTGCTATTCATAGTGATTCCTCATCACTACTGTCCTCTTTGATTCTCTTCTTAGCACTGCCAGTTTTTGCTACCGGTTTGGGCTTCTTCGGTATAGGAACGACCTCATCATCACTAAAGTTCAAAGTATGTGCCGACTTCTTGTTCTTCTTTCGAAATGATGGAAGCATTGAATCTCCATCAGAGTCAGAGTCGGATTCATCCTCGTCATCCAGAATAACTTTTCGAGCACTACCATTCTTTGCGGCTGGCTTCTTATCTGCATCGGAGTCAAACACATCTTCGTCTTCTGATGATTCATCGCTATCACCAGCTGATTTAAAGGATTTCCTCTTTCTTGCCTTCCTCTTCTTTGCAGTGGCAATACTTTTACCCTTTTCCCACATATCCTCCTCTTCCTCTTCTTCCTCATATTCTTGTGGCTTGGGAAGTACTTCAAGTTCTGATGACGAGTCACTATCGGAAGAAGCATCACTACCAAGATGACTCCTTCTCCGTCTATTCTTCATCTTCAATGTGGATATCATCTGCTCCTCTGGTGATAGGAACTTGTCTCCATTCATATCGGGAGGCGTAAAGTTTGGATTGAACGGCAAGGCATCTCCCTCTTCCTCTGACTCGTCATCACCAGCAATAAAGTCATTCATATCCTCACCAGAAAGTTTCAAGAATGGTGCACTTACATCTCGCCAAATCTTCTTTGCTCTATTGGGAAAGGAGAAACTAAAGTCACTACCGTATTCACCCGAATGTTCGCCGATTGCACGTCCTTTATCAATCTGACTCAATAGTAACACAAAGGATTGATTCTGCCCTTCATTCCAATATCTCATCATATCACCTTGAACAGTTTGTCTACGTAGAGTTACCTTCAACCAGCTCTGCAGTAGTCCATCGCCAGTCCTTATTTGAAAACGTTTGTACAAGTCGTTACCTGCAATCTCTTTTGTATCACATCCGTGCACTACTTTTAGGTGCGTCTTTACATCTGCCAAACGTCTGAAACAGAATGTGCTCGCAATTTGGAACTGCTCATCATCCAATCTACCAAGTATCGTGAGAGGGTCATCACTATAACGAAATCGATCCTTTTGCTCATCACCTTTCCCATCATCACTTAAATCATCTGCCTCAAATTCCTCATCATCATTTCCCATCCTTCTATCAGCCTCATTAAAGCACAATGGACAACAATATATATCCTGACTTCCCATTTGATTCTGTATATATCGCTCAAAACGTGCTTGAAAGTTGGTACCTTCCCCAAGTCCACCATCTAGAAAATGTTTCACAGTTTATGAAGAGAAGAGAGGTAAAAGTAACTTATATTAGTATGTGAGGTTTGCAAACGAATCAAATAAAGGCAGACTAAGAACAAACGAAGTAGCCAAATCACTGAGACTCCATAGTGAACACAAGAAATCATAATATGATAAAAGAATACTAAAGCGGACTTTCCGGAATCAAACTCATCCCATTCTTCAGTATTGATTGCTATACCCTTCATTCGTTTATATACATTGGACTGTTCAATAACTAATGCACCCCGACCAAATCTGGAAGCAATTTGATCTAATAAATCATCTTCCATTGGTGATCGAAAATGTGGTGGTTGTAGAAATTGTAACCTTGGTTTGGATCCACTATCCAATAATGATATAATGTTTGGTTCATTGTCATTACTCTTGGAAGAAATTGCAATTCTGTACAGTGTATCTAATGCAAAGCAGTGTCGTGTTTTGCCATCAGGGGCAATGTAACATACGTGTGGTTTACCCTTTGGTAAATTTGCCATTGTGATATCATCTATTGTTGATGGACAATTGATATGGGTTGATTTGAGCTTGGTATGCTTCTTCTTCTTGTCCATTAAATCATCATCACTGCTGCTCTCTGCACTGCTATCACTTTCATCACTGCCAATCTTACGCCTCTTCTTCTTTGGCTTCTTCTTCTTTCCTCCAATACTATCACTATCACTTTCATCCTCGTGCATATCAAGCGGTGACCGTCCCATCCGTGCCCTTGCTCCTCTTGGACTACTACTACCACTAGCAGTACCATAGGCAGATTTATTATTACGTGCCGGACTCAATAACATACTAGGACCAGTCTCCTCATCATCACTGTCCTCGTCAGCCGTGCCTATATCACTCTCATCTATATCCTTGTAAGATGTTGTTTTAGTTTGTTTGGTTCGTGTGCTTGATCTTTGTTTTGTCGTTTTTCGTGATGATTTACGACGACGTTTGGTGGGTGCCTCATCTTCGTCACTCTCTTCTTCATAGTCTGACATGTCTTCATCCCCACTACTATTGTTGGTATCACTAGGTACGTCATCTTCATTATAATCCTCATCTTCATCATATTTATTCTTCATTTTAGGGGAAGCAGCCGCCTTCTTCTTCTTTGTGTTTTTCTTTTTAGTTTGCACAACACTTTCGTCATCTGAACTATTCTCATTATCCGAAGCATCACTCTTATCTAATAATTCTTTATCATCATCTTCTAACATGTTACCCAATGCCTCTCGTTCTGATTGCATATCACTTTGGACATATTTATGCATCTTTTCTTCAGTTTCAGTTTTACACTGCCGACGTGGCCGTCGCTTACCTGATGGAGTTGTATCATATTGTATTTCTTCCTCTTCTGCCTCGGAACTAGATGATTCTTCTTGGTATGTTTTACGGGTTGTACGGCGGGTAGATTTGGCAGGTGTTGACTTCTTCTTTGCTTTGCCCCTAGTAGTACTTGCCTTCTTCTTCTTCTTCTTCTTAGCACTACCCTTTTTACGTTTGGGTGCACCAAAGTCTGAATCTGAATCATCATCATCACCATCGATACTATCTTCATCACTACTAGCACGTGCATCGGAATCATTTGCATCCCATTCCTCACCCGATTCTTCTTTTGAACTTGCATCATCAGATGATGAAAGCATCTCTTCTTCCTCTTCCTCACTATCATCATCACTATTAACTACAAAATCATCCTTCATACCGTATGCCTTTTTATTCTTTGATATTGGCGCCTTCTTCTTATTCTTCTTTGCAGGTTGTTTCTTCTTTTTAGTTGTAGTAGCTGCGGCTTGTTGTGTTTTATATCCCAACTTTTTACGAACTGGCTTCTTCTTCTTCTTGTTTATAGACAATTTAATATTCGGTTTTGCCTTCTTCTTACTCTTTGCAGCGGTAGGTACATCATCATCACTACTACTATCACTACTGCTGCTATCGCTGCTGCTCTGTTCTTTATACATTGCAATTTCACGATCAATATCCTCGGTTGTATATCGTTTTGGATTACTACGAGGTTGCTTTATGTCTGTTGAATCAGAATTATCAGAATTATCATCCTGTTGTTTTGTAGATAGTCGACGATTGGATAAATGCCGGGGTATGGCACCACGACCTCTTGATATAGCAGCGGGTACAGGTTTATCAGAGGATATCACCTCATTACTGCTGCTTGATTTATAATCCTCTTCTGAACTTGACATTGTTCTATAATATTATAAGAAGGTGCACATAAAAAAAATTATGAGAGTTTAGGAACAAAGCACAAGATGCGCACAAACTGATTTTGCAAAGCCACCGACCAACCTCTCAACAATGGCCCCATCCAGAGTAAAAAGAATAGGAGGCGGTTTTATCCACATACCACACCGTTAGCACTCACCTCTACTCTAATCAATAAGAAGCTTCCACCAAAATCTGAAATCTGAACTTAAAAAATACTTCTCCGTCATAAGATTTTGGTACCACCAATTGAAAAGTGTTACAGTATATGAGAGTGATCAAGAGTAGAACCGTGCATATATTATATGCTGTTAGATTAAGACTGTAATTTCAATACTTTATCAATCGTTTGGTGGTTATATTCTTGAGGATACCTCTCTCTATCCTATTATAAAAGCAGAGCGATTTTTCGAGAAAGCGGCACTCCGGTCACAGTGTGCGTTACAAAAAGTCCCATCTGGTAATTCTGGGATACTCGAGGAATAAAATTAGGGGGCACGCATTACTCGGGTTATATTTCACTAACAAATTAAATGGGGTAAACACTAAGACGGAATTTGAGAAAGAATCCCAATTTGGCGATAAATTGGTACTCAGGTCACTTTGTCCGAAACATTTAACCCCCATCTAGAGACTCTGGGATACTTGAGGGATAAAAAGTTTGTCTCAAGTAAAAAGAGGGCCATTGGTTGCCCCCCGACTCACTATGTTGACTAAGGTTAACTCGCAACGCGCTAGCCCGCCGAAGGCGGCTAGTTGATAATAGTAATAATGTTGTAGTCATTGTTGTGCAAAAGATATGAACTGTGCCGCCACTAATCATAGATCAGACCCCAAGAGGTTTAGCAGTATCCATAGCTATTCAGTAATTGTAAATCAGTAGAGTAGGATCTTCAAGAGATAGAGCAGAAAGATATTCATACATCATATCTTTGCAAAATAAAATTATATGCACCAATAACAATGGGTAAGAAGTTGCGTTTCAATGTTGGTCACCAGGTGGTATGCCGATATGGCGGCGCTGAAGGTTTAAAAGGAGGTTGGTGTCATGGGACTGTGGTTAAACACTGGTGGTGTAGTTGTAACTGTCGTCGCGGTAGGAATTGTAGAAACCGCAAGCCATATCAAATCCAATTAGATAACGGGCCTCTTATCTATGCTCCATTCGATACTGACGAGTATATTCAGGAACCTATTGATATAAAAGAAAAGAAGACATCTTCTTCTCTTGTGACACACGGTACTACTACTGCACATCATGTGAAACTCAAGAAATATGAAGCACAACTGAGGATGAAAGAATCAGTAGATGAGAAATTTGCAAAGTTTTTGTCAAGTGAATTACGTCTTAAAGTTGGCGATAGGGTTCAATGCAAAATGGGGGGAACTGGTATAGACGATTCTATCTGGGAGCATGGATTTGTAGTGAAGACATATTACGAAGAGGATAATTATGTATATCCATATTCTGTTCGATTGGATACTGGTCGTTTCATTTATGCTCCCATTGACCATGAGGAGATTATCAAAGCATCCGACCTTCCTCTTCCTGCTGGCTTACTTGTTGAGGATGATGATCCTTTGTTCCAGGTCACTTCAAAACATGACGTTGAATGTGCAATCTGTTGCACACCTATGGAGTCACATCATGACGATTTGATGAAGTACCAGCCGTGTTGTGGAAAAGATCTATGCCAAGGATGCATTCACTCTACTTGTATTGCACATTCAGATGATAATACCCCGTGCCCATTCTGTCGAACACCTCTGCCCGAAACTGATGAAGAGACAGTTGCAAGGCTACAGAGACAAGCCGAGAAGAATAACTCTAGGGCTACTTCTATTCTTGGGACTTACTACTATAGTGGAGTATACGGATTAAAGAAGAATTCCTCAAAAGCAGTTGAGCTATGGTTGAGGGCAGTGGAGCTAGGGTCAACCACCTCAAATACATTCCATTCACTTGGACTCGCCTATGGTTCTGGAGAAGGGGTTGAGAAAGATTTAGTGAAGGCACATGAATATTGGCAGAAAGCAGCAATGGAGGGACATGTAATGGCACGGTATAATGTTGGTGCAACGGAACTGGATAGTAGTCCATGGAGAGCTTATAAACACTTTATGATTGCAGCTAAAGGAGGAGAAGACAATTCATTAAAGAAGACTAAGCAAGGCTATCTTGAGGGATTCGTAACCAAAGATGAGTTTGCTGAGACCTTAAGAGGTTACCACAAAACAAAAAGCACACGATCTACCAAGCAAAGAGATGATGCAGTTGCTCATGAGGCATATGAAAGCAAGGCAGAAATGGCCAGGAAGTGATCAACGACCTACAATGGCGGGAAGACAGAAGAGTTGTGTACGGCAGGAAGGAAGAAGATGGGAGAGTGTGACATGATTTAATCTAGGGATTAACTTTATTCTACTCCATTTATATTTTCAAGTTGTCAATTGTAAGTACCGATGGTGAATCATGTAATACTGTCTGCTGATAACTATTGTCAATCTACCCGAGCAACGTAATAAAAAAAATGACACATGATGTGCACAGTTTTATTTGCAACGATGCCACCTCCCAAACCCACACCAAACTTCTTCTACAAAATACACAACATGCACATCATGAAATCAATACTACGTCCACATATTGCACGCTCACCTATCAACAGAGTAGCGTCTAGTAGGTGGGAGAGCAAAAGGAGGTTGTTGAATGAAGTGGGGGAATTATTCAGCGAACAAACGGTATGAGTTGTTAAGTATCCGCCCGCCATAAGTATCACATATGTCGATCAATGAGTCGCGCATGGGTCCCGCACTTTATGTTGGCAAGGTTTTTCCGGCTCCGTAAAACAAAATCTCGGAAAGTAGCTCTAAAAGTCGGACCAGTACTCAGTTAAGATTCGACTTTTAGAGCTACTTTTCCGAGATTTTGTTTTACGGAGCCGGAAAAACCCTGCCAACAAGCAATTTTTCACTTCCTCAAATTTTGAGAGGATACCGGAGGCCTTATGGACAGATGTGTGATTTATATTTTATGGTAGTAGGTATGAAGAAGGAAGGAGATTCAAACAAAAGGGCACGGGGAGATGACGATGGTACTACTGTTGTCGTAGGGCCAAATGATCCGCCACTCACACTTCCCAACATACAAGTTCGAATACGTCAACTACTCGAAAGTATCCCATCAAAAACTGATACATCAACTCTATCAGTGGATGACTTGCCAGCATTGGAGAATTGGTGTCGTACTGTTCGTGGTATAGTAAGGAATTACAATCTAACATTAAACTTTGTGGCCATTGCTAACTATCAATGGGAGCCTGACAGGTGAGTTGTATGATATGCGATATTGAAGAGATATTATGATGTGTGTGTGTTCATAATTATTGAAGAGTCACCTACATGATGTGTATCATCGTCATGGATATGGATGATAAGAGGGTATGATATAGAGATGTGTATAATCATCAAATTCACACTTCTAACACTGCTTCGGCATATGCGTTATAGGCCTGGTCATACTGGCCAAAGTCTAGGCGCACTTCGAAATCAGATATCATTGAGTACAGCTCAAACCAACATTGTTAATAGTCATATAGGCCGAGTGCTCACACCTACATTGGACCGGCAAGTAGTAAAGAAAAAAACAAAGACTTTCGCTAATGGTGATAAGGAAGAGAGTTATGAATATGAAAACATTGTTAATGATCCTGAATTGTTGGCTTTAAATCGACTTCAGTTGTGTGATGAGGCAATATACAAACGACAATTACTGGTTTCTACTATGGAGCAGATGATTCAGTGCATGGATGATTATTTAAAAGCGGAAGCCGGCGCTACGGGAAATGATGGTCAGAGATTTTCAATGGCTTATTAAATAGTTGAGCATGGTATTGAAATAGAAGGGAGATATTGGTGAGTGGCGGTGGGGATAAAGAGGGGAGATATACAAGAGAGATATTAGCTAATCGAGGGAGAAATCAACTACTTAGCTAGAAGCTGATTTCATTGAATTCTTTCTTTATTCTGTAGATTTCATATAAGATCGAAATGATTCGACAAACGTGGTTGTTGCATTCAATAGATCTTCTCGATCTAGATCTGCAAAACATAGTCTAGAGCACAGGATTGTATCGAAGAACCACTCATATCTCCTTCCTGAGTTGACAGAAACGGATCACATCTCTTTCCTGGCATGAATCTTATCCCATACTTTTCTATACTATAAGCAACAAAATCATCAGTATTCACATTCGATGGGAAACCAATCCAAACGAAATAGCCACCTTGTCGAACAATAGGTGATCTGTCATTCAGTATAGATATCCGAGGTTCCTCTCTCAGTATGTTGCACATCAGTTCATATCGTTGTGAATATTCCAACTTTAACTTGTCCAGGTGTGTATCAAGCAAGTTTGATTCAATTGCCCTAGTCATCATACTACCAAGAAATGGGGCGACTCCGCCTTGGCTGTCTATGTAGCCATAGTTCTTCAAACGTTCTATGATAAAAGAAGGGGCGTCAATCCACCCTAGGCGAAGGCCTGGACACCATATCTTGGTAAAACTTGATACCGAAATACAACAACCCTCTTCACATTCTGAACCACTCTCGTTATTTGCTTTCTTTGTATCAATACTGTTGAAGTGTACTATACCAGCTGGCCGTCGAGTGATCATATCTTTCGAATCTACTTCTCTATCACTCTTTTGTTCCCAATCTAATAAATGATATACTTCATCAGCTATTAATATAACTCCGTGTCTAATTGCAAATGTAGCCAATCTTTTCCTTTCGTTGACCGTCATTGATCTACCAGTTGGATTGTGGAAAGATGGAATGATATATATAATTTTTGGTGACGGGATACCTTCTTCTTCAACCATGTGAATCAAACGATCAATATCAATCTGACCAATGTCTCCATCACTATCTTTTCCATCCGACATCATTGGTAAAGATTTGACAATCAAATTGTTGCATTCAAAGATCTTTGGTGCCAAGAAGTATGTCGGCCTTTCAATCCATACCTCGTCTCCCGGCTTTGTACATGTCCTACATAACAACTCTAGACCATGACTGACACCATGAGTGATAAATAGTTCGTGTTCATTTGAAGAAATAGAAGAAGTACCGCCATTAGTTATATCTCCTATATCATCGTCTTCTGTTCGTCTATTGAGAAATGTTTGCAATGCAATATGAAATCTTTTATCTCCAGCATTAGTTCCGTAGTTAAGATATCCTCTCCATGAATCGTCTTCCGCTTGCAGTATATCAGACATTATTGTTTTCATCTCTGTTTGTGGTAGTAATTTCATATTAGGATGACCTCGATATAGATCTATCATACCTAATCTTCTTTTTGTTTGTACTTCCACTCATTTGATACTTAAGTTTTGAGTTGTTACTAAATGTTGGATATATTATTGTGGATACTGATTTCAATGAAGGACAACGAAATAATGAACTCCCAAATAATCTGCTTGACATCGGTAACAAATAAGCAATGGGATTGACCACTGTTAATAACTAAACTAACTTCTCCAAATTATTTCAAATAATACACAACCAAATCCTCCCTCCCCACTTTAACTCTCTCCCATATTGATGGCGATCAAACGATAAGTTACTTATTTTCAGCTAGCGCACATTCGGATAATAACCATTGTTAAAACTTATTGCATAACTTCCGCGGTCGATATATACCCCCACAATTGTATATACAAGCTCATTTGCGAACGGCATATACGATATTAAGCAACTCTTACACATAAACACCACCACATACAACTACAACACCACTCATCCACTTTGGTACATCCATATTTATTGCAATATTCGATATATCTTCCTCAACCAATAATAATAAGCGGTGATATATATCTATTGATTATTCTAATAATGGGATAATATTGATATCGATTCAAATTCAGAAAGTTCTGAAGATAACATGTCGAATAATGATACCATGCCAAAACACACACATATTTCTAATCTTAGCAATAACATCCGGGCTTTGAATCATCTAAGTATGTCTGAAGAGCCCATATCATTAGAAGAATTACAAGAAAAGATTAAGAAAGTACCAATATCATCATTAGTTGGGAGTACGAATTATTGGTTCCATCATTTGTGCAAAAATAAGAATATTACACTTGAATTGGTTGAGTTTGCCTTGAGTTATTGCCCAGGGTTAGCTAACCGTTATGTACTAGGATTCTGTGAAGAATCAAAAGAAAGTTGGGCATGGACATATCCTTTGCATTTAGCATGTTACAATAGTAACTGCCCAAACCCAGTCATAAAACTATTAGTTGAGAAGGCTTCACGTTGTTGTGGGGACGAGGAGTTTTCTCCTCCTCTACAACATATGAGTGTTATACATGAGGGTTTGAATGTGAAAGGTGTTCCTTGTGGAGGGTATGATGGTAGTATTGTTCAAGGATTACCATTACACTACTATTTATCAAGGGAAGAGAATATTGATATCGATATAGTCAAATTACTGCTAACATCATACCCACAATCTTTGACAACATGTGATGAAGATTCTTCAATAACTCCACTTCATGTCTTATTTTATAACAAAAACATTGGAAATCTATATGATATCGTTGAGTACCTTGTTGATTATGATAATCGGAATTTGATGAACAAAGGAGGAAATGGTTATACACCATTACATTTAGCATGTGAGAATACGAACATAACACCAGAGATTGTTAAAAAGCTTCTCACTGCTTGTCCACCAAGTATCGGCATGGAAG
>Ga0214477_100257_pt1 | contig 37572 bp, 32 predicted proteins | sample M1_20Mar14CPVII9_FD_165058 | JGI IMG/M metagenome (GOLD analysis project Ga0214477, IMG submission 165058) | Marine eukaryotic communities from Monterey Bay, California, United States - M1_20Mar14CPVII9sort6BwellC16 | ecosystem: Environmental > Aquatic > Marine > Unclassified | place: USA... | reverse complement strand
CTCTCTTTTTAGAGAGGGAGAGAGAAGAAGAAGAAGAAGAAGAAGAGGATGATGACTACTGGGATGATGATAATGATGATAATGGCATGGAAGATGAGAATGCATCTAAAAGATCAGTGATACTATTCAATACATGGCCTGAAGGCAGTAATGGCCCGAGAGGAGTACTTCCTGATCGGATAGTAGATACTATTCCAGACGGCATATCAATCGAAGAAGAGGATTTATTGTTAGAGAATGAGCAATGGAATAGGTGGGAAGATACATATGGTATGGAGTTTGAAACTATCAATTGCAACCCTTTCAGTGAATGGAGCCTTGAGGAGGTAACATTAGTGAGTGGTGATATCATTAGAGATGTGACAATTCCTCTCATGGGAAATCCCTCTAGACGAGGATGCATTCAAACTGAGGATGAATTGAAAGGCTCCGTGATGAGTGAGACATTTTATAAGAAGCGTACAGTATCATTAGTGATGCTGCATAAAAAAGAAATTACTAGGTAGGATATTAACTCTACTTTAATCAAAGTATATAATTGAAAATACTACTGTTATCTTTAATATAAAATTAGCTACCGGCTTCCATACGACGCTTACTCTCTAATCGTTGCATAATCGCACGAGCCTCATCAACATTAGTAAAGTCAGATGTACTATGCTCTTCTCTCGAATTGTGGCTGCGGCTTCTGCTATCTGATCTGTTGTGTCTGCGACGTTTATGATGTTTATGTGATTTTCTCTTCTTATGTTTTGAGCTGCGCCGTTCTATTGATCTCGATCTGGAACGAGAACGACTAGCGGATGAATATGAAGAGTATGAGTATGAACGAGATCGACCACCCCTACTACTTCGATGATCCTTGTGTTTTCTAGACTTGTGCTTTTTGTGACGTTTCTTGCTCCTTCTTTCATTTCTATGATGCTTGTCACGACGGCTTTTACTTCTGTGTCTGTCAGAACCTCGACTAATATCATCTTTAGCAGATGGCAAGGCATTCATTGTTCCCAACTTATCTTGAGAATCAACTCGCGTCATCCAAGCAGGTAATGTTGTACCTCTTCCTCTCCCCATTGGCCGTACAACCTTTTGTTTTACTGGCATGATTGATTCTTGATGATCAGCATTATTATTTGGAACCTCTCCTTCATCTTCTTTGACCAGTGAGTATCCATTAATAGCTGCCGATGCAGCCCCACGCTTACCTTTTAGCACTAAGTTACCAGGATCCATCGCAATACTCATCCCTATATTAGAAGAGAGAGCCTGACCAAGTTGAGAGTTAGCACCATTGGTGCCATCCAGTTTTACATTTCCAGCACTCATTCCGCCTTTGCCCCCTCCACCTCTACTGATTCGTTGCATATCATTCTCTATATTCTCATTCTCTGGGTCTAAATCTTGTCCCGTATCTTGATTCACATACTTCATGCTGAGTTTCACCTTATGTCGTTGTCGTGTTCGCCCTGTAGTCTCATCTTCAATAGTTTCAACTTGAATACTTATCACTTTTACCCAAACTTCCATATCCAATGATACGACATCCTCAACATTATCAACCTTTGTTGAGTAAAGTTGTGATATGTGAACCAATCCAGAGACTGGTGAATTGTGGAGTTTAACAAAACAACCGTAAGATTCTATTTTAGAGACTATGCCTCGGGAAATAGCGTAGAGCTCTGGTGGCTGAAACCGTTGTTGATATTGTTGACGACTCATAATTTGGCTAATATCTTCAATTCAAGATATATTTGATATCAATATCTACCTAAGAGATTGGATTAAGAGACGATGAAGAAGTAAGAGTTGAAAACAAGTTTAAACACATAATATCATAAATCACGACATTATTACAACATAATATATTTTTTCATTTAGGTAGACTCAGAAACATCCAATACTGTAACTCATATCCCCAACTCCAAAAAGAAGTTGGACATCTCAATCCACAAACATATCCATGGATCATACAATACATCTACAATCAAACAAAATAGTATCACGTTTTTATGCCCCTCTGTTTTTAATGCCAATATATCAATTGCCTTTTGCAAATGATGAGAATGACCAGAGGAACCGCAACATTCATTGTTGATTGCAAAAATATAATATAATACCAATGGGAATGTAGAGAGAGTTTCAGACGGCACTTCCAAGTATAGAAATCATCATTGTCCATATATGGAAAAAATACTTTGTTGCATAGTATATACCAAAGCGTCTCATTACAAGTTTAAGAGTCATCGGGTTTGTGTGACTTATCGACCATTTCTTTAGATAGTCCGAACCCAGTGCTATTTGTTAATCATTAACGCGTTCTTTCATTACTTTTATACATAATGTATATACCATAAAAGTTTTTACTTCCATTGTGTATAAAAGTTGTGATATTGTACCATAAAGTGATGCCTGTGATAACATAAATATATAAAAACTTTACTCACCTAGGATACATTTCGCTGAGATCTAATACACAACATTATCAGTTCAGAGCACACTACGCCGAATAGAGTGGAGAGTAGTGTGCAAGCACGGAAGAGATAATTGCAATAGGGAGATTGATGCCACCCGATATGGATGGCACAGACTGGCGCTGGATTTACTTAGCCGTTATGGAATTTTACTCTTATCTAGTGGGAGAGCATAATTATCTCACACTTCATAACACTTAACACTGCTTTTGCTAAAGCTATCTCCCATCAGTATCATTTGCAACCATTAGCATTTCATATTGACAAAACACCGATTACGTGATTATTAGTGGTTTTGGGATTTATTAAGCGAGAAAAATATATGCAATTGCAACACATCATTACCTAATTCCCATCATCTCTCTCTGATAATAGTAATAGGTAAGAAACATGTCCACCACTACTAACAATTCGCTATCATACAGTGAAGGTGCTAAGCTGCCATCAAATGCACCAGATTGGGCTGTCCAAGCATCCGAGCGGTTAAAGAAACGTCGAGAAGATGGCTATAAATCTACATGCATACCACCTCCATCAGTCTCCAAAGTCTTATTGCATTCTTGTTGTGCTCCGTGTAGTGGTGCCATGGTTGAAGAGATGGTATCAAGCCCACAATTAGATGAGGTTGTTGTATTCTTTTACAATCCTAATATACATCCCCGAAAGGAATATGATATACGAAAGGAGGTGAGTGCACGATATATGATGTGTTTAAGCATATTTCATGATAAAACGTCTAATATATGATTTGTTATGATTCGATTCGCTCAGGAGAATAAGCGATTTTGTAAACAGCTTGGTATAGAGTTTATCGATTGTGATTATGATTCAGATAATTGGTATGGTAAGTCTTTTTGTTTTATTCGTTTTGCAGAGAAGACTTATATCATGCTAAGAAGACATGCACATAATCATATAATCTCATCACTATCTTCCCCCTCTACTCAGCTAGAATGAAGGGAATGGAGTTTGACCCCGAACGTGGAAGAAGATGTACAGAGTGCTTTGATATGAGAATGGAGCGCACCGCGTTCTATGCAAGTGAGAATGGCTTCCATGCAATTGCTACTACTAATGCAACATCTAGATGGAAAGATGCAGAGCAAGTTGATGCTAGCGGATATAGAGCTGCGGCACGGTATGATGGTTTGACATATTGGTGTCAGAATTGGCAATCAGACGAGATGACTCTGAGAAAGTATGAAATATCTGCAAAGGAACGATTTTACAAACAAGAGTACTGTGGATGCAGTTATTCATTACGAGATTCCAATGACTGGGAAGTCTGCGTTAGTATTGTTTCATCATATGAATTCTTGTGTTCAATATGAAGTCTAGGCGATGTGGATACTTCATAAGAACTTAATTTTTCTTCCTTTGATTGCATTTGCAACCCACATGTACTAACAGAAGTTGCAATCCTGTCTCTTTCATCTCCATAAAATGTACAACACACACTTCCAGGAGAAGATCAAATGGCATCCCAAAGATTCAAATAGGAGGAGATAGTGCAGGAATGGGTGATAGATATTTCTCAGACCCACTTGTAGATGCTGCCGAGGAATCACAGGATGTGGTTGATGAATTCTTCTCCCAAGCAAATGAGATTGCTGAACAGTCGGGAAGTGATATACAGAAGAGGAAAGAGGCATTAAAAGTATACAAGGATCGAAGGAAGAGTGAAAAGAATGATGGAGTGGTCAATGGGTTTAATAATTGGTAATAGAAAGTGGTCATCTTCATTTGATGATCTTAATAGTGTAGAAGCTCGTTACAAACTCAACTGATCTTTCCTCATTTCATGGTGAATTGTACTCACTTGTGTACTTCCCTTGTAGAGTCACTTGGTGGCAGCATACACTGGTTCGACATAGGAAGAATCGACTACGAACCGACGATGATCGTCGACGTCGGCATTTGCAAAAAGAAATAATGCCGATTTTGAAAATAGGATCGGAAATCGGACTCTAATTGGACTCTTGTGGAGTGGTATCTAGTGTATACCTAGGGAGATATTACTAAAATACGACTTTAAGTAATTATATCGTATAAGTTTACTAAATGAAAGGTTAGGGGGATCATTTTTAAAGGAGGTATAAAAATAATTGGGGTCTTATCTTGTATTATATTTTCGCTATATTCAGAATCGGCATTTACAAAGAAAGGAGAAACAAGCATTTTTATTGTTTGCTGCAACTCTCTCTCATAATTTTTACATTGCAATAGATACAACCCAACGATTATATATTATTACAACTCTCTCAACTAATATATTAATATATTATTAAAACAATGAAGGTTATATTTGCAATCACCACGGCCTTGGCCGTATCCTCTTTGGTCGACGCCGGATCATTAAGAGCTTCTGATAGACAACTCGAGGTGAGTGATTCATATTCGATGATAAATGGTAGCTATGGCTCCCTACACCACGACGATGGTGCTATCTAGTTGCAATGATGTTGTTGATCCTATCAATCATTGTTATATTACCTAATGCTCACCCACTATCTCTCACTGCAATATCTTACTAAACAGGGATGGGGATCTTCATCAAGTGATGACGGTTGGGGAAGTGGATCAGGCTCTGGCAAATCGGGCAAGAGCGGATCAGGATCTGGTAAATCAGGGAAGAGTGGATCGGGTAGTTCAAGTTGGGACGTTCATTGGACGTAAGTCTTCATTGCAATTTGTGTTGATTCTAGGTATCCTCCGATCATTTCCGCTGCTCACATACACATACATGCTATTTGCTTTCAAAACTCTTACAGATGGGTCTCTCACTCATCCGGTAAATCGGGCAAGAGTGGCAGTGGTAAATCAGGCAAGAGCGGTGGCGGAAAGTCGGGCAAGAGTGGTGGATCATCATCTTCTTCGGGAGATTGGGGGGGATGGGGTAAGATATTTTTCTTTTTTTGACTATTACCCTTCATCTATATTGATCCAACGCACACTCACACAATACCATCATTCATTATACCATATTATGTTCAATCTTCATAGGCAATCCATGTTCAAGCTCATCTTCTGGTAAGAGTGGCAAGTCAGGACGTCGTCTACCTGAAGAGACACGTCGTTTAGGTTGGGGATCTTCAAGCTCAAGTGATGACTGGTGGGGAAGTGGATCAGGCTCTGGCAAATCGGGCAAGAGCGGATCAGGATCTGGTAAATCAGGGAAAAGTGGATCGGGTAGTTCAAGTTGGGACGTTCATTGGACGTAAGTTTTATTGCAATTTGTGTTTGCAATTGGTATCCTCCGATCATTTCCGCTCACATGACACCTTATCCAATTTCTTACTTAGATGGGTCTCTCACTCATCATCATCTGGTAAATCGGGCAAGAGCGGCAGTGGTAAATCAGGCAAGAGCGGTGGATCCTCATCTTCAAGTGGAGATTGGGGAAAACCTTGCTCTTCTAATTCATGGGGCTCATGGGATTCGTCATCCTCAGGTAAATCGGGCAAGAGCGGATCCGGCAGTGGTAAATCTGGCAAGTCAGGAGGCTCCTCGGGCTCTTCAGGAGATTGGGGTAAGTTAGGATTTTAGTGTTCTTTCCTCAATCTCGCAAGCATTCGTCGTCTAAAATGATCCAACACGTACTCATCAATACTATAATCTTTATATCGATTGAACAGGTGGTTGGTCTAGCCCTGATGGCTGGGGCGGATGGGGCAGTGGCTCATCCAGCGGTAAATCTGGCAAGAGCGGCTCAGGCTCGGGCAAGTCAGGGAAGGGTGGAGGATCCTCAGGCTCAGGAGACTGGGGTTCATCGTCTAGCTCTGACTGGGGGGGATCATCATCCAGCGGTAAATCGGGCAAGAGTGGCTCAGGCTCGGGCAAGTCAGGAAAGAGTGGAGGGTCCTCAAGCTCTGACTGGTGGAGTTCATCGAGCTCCTCAAGTGACTGGGGCTCATGGGGTTCATCATCCAGCGGTAAATCTGGAAAGAGCAACAGCAGAATACGTTAAAAAGAGCCTAACGATTCTCGCAATCATACGAATCGTGTCACTGAACCTTAATCATTTGGTGACATCATTCTGTGTATGATTGCTATTTTTGAGAATACGGAAGAAGAAGCTGTGAATATGTGTTTCTGTGTAGTACACCTTATGTTACCAATAGAAGATTTCGTGCAGCATAATTTATATATAGAGTGAACTTTTTTGAATACTGTCGAGCTTTAAGCTATCATTCTTTTCTATATATCCACAGCTCATTCTGTAGTATAATGATTGTAATTTCTCAAGACCAGACAATAAGTATATACGAGATGGCGATGCCAACTAAACCTAAGTAGCCTACACTGAATACGTTAAAGTGAGTTTTGTCAGGTAAGCACTGATATATACATAATAAGAAAATAAAAGTTATGTGCAGCAATAGAAGACAATGGTAGGGAACTTTAAAAGTTAAGTTGATTCACAGGCTACATCTACATCTACTCTCCGAGGCAGGGGAGTAAGGGGATGGAGATACCATACCTCTTTCTTGTGGTATCTTTGATTTTGGTCTTGCTCTTGTAACTTGTAAAACTCTCAAATTTCCACAAAATTGTCGACAAAGATTGAGACTTTGCTAACATTACCCGTTCGTCATCCAATGGTGCATAGGAATAAGTACTATTGAATATATGACATTCAGAAACATACTGCCGACAAATTCAGCCAGCTTATTGCAATGGGACTATGGAGAACTTAGAGCTTCTCTAACAAAAAGTACAATAGGCGAAGGGATGAACGGATGTTGATCGGCAGTCTACTAAAAATTTGAGAAGCCCATTGCAACTCATCTCACTGTCATCCCCAATGACAATGGCATTTCATCTCATAATTTTCATCACGCATCGACCTGCATATCTAATCACTTGCAATTCAAAGCAATCTCGTCATCTTATATCTACTACTATCAATAACAAACATCATCAATCATCATGAAGGTTATCTTTGCAATCACGGCTTTGGCCGCCACTTCTGCTGTTAACGCCGCCGGCGCATTAAGGGCCAATAATAGACAACTCGAGGTATGTATTTTAACATCGTCAGCTTTTGTTTATAACTTGCATCTTCATAGAAACTTACTTTGCTCACATCATATGTTCTATTGCAATAACTTCTATTATAGGACGGTTGGGGTTCTTCAGGATCATCATCCTCGGGCAAGAGTGGCAAGTCTGGTAGTGGATCTGGCTCGGGCAAGAGTGGAAAGTCAGGTAGCGGATCTAGTTCATCAGGCGACTGGGGCTCATCCGACAAGTGGGGTGAGTCTAGGACTTATTTATCCTTATTTTTTTCATACCCTCCATCTATTTCCTTTTGCTCACAACATATGATCTTTCTTTCTTTTCTTCTTTTTCTTCTCCTTCTCCTTCTCCTCAGAGGGACATTGGGTATGGAAGCCAGAGTAAGTATTGTATCAACTATGAACATTGCAATATACCATCTCTCCTACCTTTTTATATCACTTTACTCACATCGTATGTTCACTTCTTACTATCATCTCTCAACCTTACAGCTCCTCCTCATCCTCGGGTAAATCAGGCAAGAGTGGATCTGGCGGCAAGTCAGGCAAGAGCGGATCAGGTGGCAAGTCGGGCAAGAGCGGTGGATCCTCATCTTCAAGTGGTGATTGGGGTAAGCCTTGTAAGTCAAGTGATGACTGGGGCTCATGGGGCTCAGATTCATCATCCAGTGGTAAATCCGGCAAGAGCGGATCCGGCAGTGGTAAATCTGGCAAGTCAGGAGGCTCTTCTGGCTCTTCAGGAGATTGGGGAAGTTGGTCCTCTTCCTCCTCAGACAAATGGGGTTCTTCAGACTCTTCTTCTTCAGGAAAGAGCGGCAAGAGTGGATCAAGACGTCAACTTGGTAAGAGCGGTAAGAGCGGTGGTTCCTCAAGCTCCTCAGATGATAAAGGATGGGGAAAGCCATGTAAGAGTTGGGGTTCCTCAGGCTCTTCCTCCAGTGGCAAGAGCGGTAAGAGTGGCAGTGGCTCAGGCAAGAGTGGAAAGAGTGGCGGTTCCTCAAGCTCGTCAAGCGGTTCATGGAAGGCTGATGGATGGGGTGGATGGGGTTCAGACTCTAGCTCGTCATCCAGCGGTAAATCTGGCAAGAGTAACTCAAGAAGGTGAATCAGCTACGAGGAGCTCTTCTATTTCAAGTGATATATCTATCTATTTCGAGTTTACTTGCATGAATGCGGATGCACTGCGAAATAATTCGTTATCATCCTGTGTGTTCATTGCTGTTTAAGTATCTCTGTTGGCATATTAGAATATAAGTATAAGTGTATAAGTATTAACGTTATTCCTGGCTAGTAGTAGGATCTATCATACAAGTATGTTGTTAAGTTCTTAATAGTTTAGAAGTGCTCGCTCATACTCGTTACTCGAGGACATCTTTTGAATTTGAGTCAAAGAAGACACCTTTATAAAGGCAGGGCGGCCCGATATTCCAAAGATCAGTTTATGTTACATAAAGAAGACCAGTGTAAGCTTTGGGCAACTGTTCAACTGTGCATAATATAGTTATTAAGGTTTTCAACACTATACATTCAAATTAAAACAGAGAGATACCCGAGATTACAAAGAATCCAACTAACCATGTAGCAACTAGCAGCGACTCGGCTGAGCTATCGTCAACAATAAATTCTTCTTCTTCCTCTTCAACAACTGCTGGTTCTTCTTCCTCTTCAACAACTTCTGGTTCTAAGTCACTCTCCTCGGTACCTGGTGTTGTTTCTAATGGAAGCATGTCCTCATCAGTTGCAATGTCAGAAAAGACAGAAATTAGTATTGTCTTCATTTGATCCATTGATCTAGTATTCGCACGCTCATCAAATGTTGAGAACCGAGATAGCTCATAATTGGCATCAATTGACATAAGCGCTTCTTCAACTTTGATTACATTCTCCATTTCATCTTCGTCAGCACCAGATTGAATGAGTATTTGTGGCGTACTTGTGTTGGTATCACTAAGCAGTCTACGGCCTGAATTATTGTTACCCCAGTTGTTTGACGGAGCACTGTCACCGCCATCGCTATCATTTGTTTCGCCACCCCATGTACCTCCACCTCCTCCGCCGCCGCCACTACCCCAAGCAGCTCCATCACCAGTGCTATCACTCATTGCTGATTTTAACATATCAGTGACCAATGTAGAGTTGGCCACTTCATTCAAGTTTGCTTGAAATGAAGATATTGCTTTAATAGCCATATCTGTATCTTGATACATTGCATAATAGATTGCCGCCGTCCCTCCAATACCACCAAAGCCAGCTAGTGCGACTTTATTGGGATCGACCCCATCCATTGTCTTTACATGATTAATGGTAGCACTCACTCGTGATATAACCTCGGTCGTATTCGAGTCGTCCATACCATCTAAATCCGCAGAAAAACCAATGTATCCCATATCTCTTTGTTCCGTTGCAAGCTGTGAGCCTTGCTCCATATCTTGTGAGAGAATGATAACAGCGGGAAGTAATGCTTCTTTCTCTGCGTCTTTCGGCATTGCTACGTACCCCATTAGTGAATAAATTCCATCCAAATAATCTACAGTCATGACATCTGCCTCCATAATAAGTGGTGATGATTGAATGTCAGATTGCTCTCCAAACTCTTCCGCCAGAAAAGTCAATCCATTTTCCCATGACCTTGCATCAGCTCGTGCATCATATCTGTCAGAATAAAAGTTACTGAAGGCATGCTCAATCTTAGCATACCTAATTGTCTCCCATGGTGTATTTACACTACTATTCGATGATCCCATCTCCATATCCGTCTCTAGCTTCAACATTGCCTGAGGTCCTGTAAGAAAGTCAGCACCGCCTGTCAAGAACAGAGCAGGGATATCTATATTACCCTTTGGAGAAGGCCAGTCCAGTAGGGATGGATGTACTCCGATCGCCGCTGCAACTGGAATAGAACTATCATCCTTTACTTCGCCATTGTTATTCAAATAGGTAACAATACCTGTTCCACCAAAGCAATAACCAATCATAGAAACCTTGCTTGCATCAACTTCATCTAAACTCTGAACATGGTCAACAGCGGCTTGTATGCGTTGTGTAAACAAGGTTTCATTTGTAAAGAATTGACTCATGAATGATTGTCCACTACCCCATGAGTTCTCTGGTAGTTCTACATTATAACCAAACATATCAGCGGCGAACCCTATATATCCATTCTGTGAAGATAAAATAGAGGCTCGTTGCTTCTCGTAATCAGTTGGTCCGTCTGCATCATGTAGAATAATGACAGCACCGCGTTTGTCATTCATATCAATATCATCTGGTAGTGATAAATATCCTTGTAAAAGTGTACCATCAATATCAGTATAGTTCTCAGCAGTAACATTAATGGGTGTATCCTGAGACCCAGCTGGTTTCAGTATGGCGGTGGCTACATTACAGCATGATATGATGATGGAGAGTGCAATAAGATATTTCATTGTTGCGGTTCTACTCAAATGGATAAGTTAGTAAGATTCACTGATTGCAACTATTATACTACTATACAATTGATGAACCACCACAATATTACTCTGTTATCGATCTTATCAGGTACCAGTAGTTGTAAAAAGTTGGGCAAACATTTTTATAGAGGGCATGAAATAGGTTATGGCTATGGTCTAACTAATCAAAATGGTAGGTAATGCACCCATTTAGATGTGTGTAAAAGGATTTGGATTAATATTGAGGTACAGTGGAGATATATGTAACATAGTTGCTCAATGATGCACCTCCTCAGTTGTAAAAAGTTGGGCAACGGTATCCTTCTCGTAGGATTTCACGTAGAAATGTACTGGGATACGGTATCCTTAGCTTAAAATTAAGGGTATAACAATTATCTTACCCATGCTATCGAATGCAATATGATGTCCAGGCACTGCCAATCATTCCAATAAGCACATCTACTCTTTCATATGTACCCTATATACGATATATGATGGTGGTGTCAGATATGGTTGGTCCCATCACCCCTCATGTAGCTTATCTTATGATCATGTCCAAAATTTTGCTTTCACATGATGAATTCTAATCTGATATTATGTGCCAGTGTGCCGGTTCTGCCTCGCCACCTAGTGATGTTGACTACTCTCCTATACCATATAACTATTATGGATTGTTATTTTACTACTTTTGAAGGTTGTATGATTGTTTAATACCCGAATAATCCCCTCAAATCGGGGTATGAACAGCATATTCTGTACATGAATGTAGTCCTGATCGATATAAACTACCCCAACACCCTCTCTAACAGCATTAGCCTTTACTTAAGTACATATACTATCGATATATTGATTGTTCATGGTGTGGTGTAATCAATAGTTGAACAATAATTGCTAATAAGTCAACAACCACCCCCAGGCTGCAAATTCTAAAATTCACTACTATAGTCAGTTGTTCTGGTCAAATAAACACCCCCACCCCATCAAATAATAATTAAAATCCATCTCCCACCTCATATGATTATTATAATATGTGCTGGTTGTTGTTAATCGGTGCCTAGACGGTGGTATCATACCCAACACCCCTCAACGATGGGTGATGAAGGAGTATATTCAGTAGTAAAGTGGCTGTAGGGTCGTCTTAGTAGCATCTAGATATTGCAAAAACCACCACAATATCCTCACATTGATGTATATTAAGAAGTTGTAAAAGGAGTTGGGTGGTATTGTCTATTGCAAATGAGTAGTGGCACCAAACTCGATGATAACATCACCACGAAATTTTCACCTCTGGGGGCTAGTCAAAACCATGGCCACAGGCGGGTGTTTAGATGTATATTAACGGCAAATAAGTACCCCTATCATGTATATATGATGTTAGGGGAGGTGTGGTGTGTGTATGGTGGTGAATGCGGCCGTCATGTAGACCGAGAGTAGGTCGACAGTGCTTTGACCCTTATTTTTTGCTAAGAAAAAATTTGAGAGCCTAACTTTGGCTAGCTGTAGATATATGAAGATCTTATCAAACGACCACATATGGCATACCAATCGACGCAGAATAACCTCAGCTTTCAGCAGTAACTTTCGGAATTTGCCTGAACTGAACGTATATAAAGTTATCGGCATCTATATGTCGAGCTGCCCAACTTTTTAGTTTTAAGGGTACAAGATACCGCTGCCCAACTTTTTACAACTACTGGTACGCTTCATAGTGATGACTCATTGCTACTACATAGCGCATGCGCTAGCCATCAACAGAATCAGTTTACTCGCCTAAAATGACCCAAGGAGTTTCTTTCGTGTCTCATTTAAGCAGCCCTCTCTTGGGTTGGGGCTCTTGCTTTTATTATTAGCTCCTTTCCTTTTCTTCTCTACATACTACTTTTTATACTCCTAATGCTTATCAATCGTTTGTAGGTACATTGAATATTATGCTCAGCCTTGCGTCGGTTTATTTTCTTAACAAAAAACAACTGAAACAACTCCAAAGATCCCCAAACAACAACACTAAAAATCAATTCGCACAACTAATATCTAATTTGCGCATAATTATTGTATTGCCCTCATTGCAATTAAACCTAACAATAGAGCTCAATCATCTGTACAACAATACCTCAAGAATATACTTATCGTTATACATACAAAGAATAAAGAGAGCTCAATCATCTGTGCAACAATACCTCAGGATATATTATATTGTTATACAAAACAAAGAGAATAAAGACAGAACAACAATATCATCATGAGCAGTAGTAGTAGTAGTAAACCAATCACAACAGGTTCCAACAATACAATCGATATAACAACTTCTTCTGCCAAGAATAGTAAGCTACCCCCGACATCAAATTCACCACCCCGTCCTCAGGTACCACCAGGTCATGGCGGTCCAGTTCGCTCGCCCCATCCACATGACGTACTCTCTGGTCGTGGCGGGAGGATCAACTCACATCCGGGCAATGTACACTTCCGTGAGATGGTGGATAGTTATAAGCGGGAATATCTTGGTAAGCATCAAATTGTGTGTTTGTGATTTTGTGCACATCTTATGCTCAAATATTTTCTCATGGTATCTTCATACATATCAGATCCTAGGACGAAGAAAGTTGAAAAGGCACGTATAGCAGCACGGATCGTATCAAATGTTCGATCATTGAACCCGCCCGGTCGTTTCCTCAAGGAAGATTCACATACGAATAATTGGTTGGAAATTGGTGATGAACGCGCGTGGAAGAAGAGTGGACAGGCATTACGTGAGAGTGCTCCTGAAATTCGAGCTGAGCGTGAGAAGGTATTACGAGGATTGGCCGGGAAGGACGCTGATGTACATTTACCTGTATCTAAAAAGAAGGGTGGACGGAAGAAGAAGACTGCAGATCCACCAGCACCTCGACATCGTCCAAATCCTCCCGAACGGGAAGGTCTTGCACGATCGAGTTCATCACGGTCTAATAATAATAACTATGATGAGCCTGAATTAGCAGCACCTCAACCTACCTCTGATGGTGATTTGGAATTGCAACGTATGCGTCAAGAGTATTATGAAATGCAACGTATGCAAGCTGAGCAACAACGTCGTATGGAACAATATCAGGCACAATTGGAGGCTGTCGAAAAAGGTGGGGGAGGGGCAAGGACTAATTCTAGTGATTATGATCGTGATGTATATAATGAATACCAACAAATGCAGGCAGGATTAATGAATGGATATCGTCAACAGTTATGTGGCTTGACAAATAATAATCAACAGGGGGACAAGCGGTTTTCAAATCAGGATATTGCCGCGGCAGTTATGGACAGTGGATTAGTACCTGGCTATGCTGGTAGACAACAGGTTGCTAGTGCTAGTGCTATGGGGATTGGGCAGTATTTACCGAATACTAATCAACAGCAATTCCATCATCATCAACAGCAACAACAACAATATGCTGCTTCTTCCTCGAATGATGATAATCAAGGCGAGTACAATAATCAGCTAGCACAAGATACATTTGGGAATGCACACTTTAATGCATGTGACAAGACAGTGTCAACTATGTCATCATTTGATGTACAATCTATGGATATGAGTTTAGGTAACTTTAGTTGGAATCAGAATCAACAAAGTTCCTACAATATGTCTGGATTAATTTCGACGGGTAGTACTACTCGGAATGATTTCAATGCAAGTCAACGTTCGAAATCATCATCCAATCGCACATCTAAGAAATCTAGTAAGAGTGGTAAGAGTGCATTAGAACGCAAGTTGGAAAAGGTAAATGAACAACATCGGTATCAACAGATGCAAGAGATGCAACGGAAGCAACAGCAAATGATGATGCAGGGCGCTGAAATGGGAGCGATTGAGGTACCAACCGCTGGAGGTGCTACATGGACTGCCCAACAAAAGGCTAATAATAATAACAATAGAGGAGGACCAGTCCGTAGGGGTACCACAGAAAATATGGCATCACTTAACTCTTTCGGTTTTGATGCTATTGAAGAAGATGACATTACGGAGGCATCCTATAAAATGTCTAATCTAGGACTAAGTGAAATGGACATGACATTCTCAAGTGACGTGCTCAGTGTGCGATCCAAGAGCGTTCCGAAGATGAGAGGTAAGGAAGATGGCGATGATGGTGACGTTGCACTTAAGCGTAGTAGTTCCATGGATGGTGATGAAGGTGGTGTTCAAGGAAGTAGTCTATCATCTAATGAGAGTGGATTCAACAAGGCAAACAATGGCAAGTATAATATGGATGAATTTAATGAAAGCTTCAAGAGTATGGAAATGTCAAGAAGCGGAGACAGTGGAGGAGGAGAGAAGAAGCGAGCAGCACGCGATCCTGACGGTGCTGTTGGGGGTCCACAACGGCCCACTCATCCCAGTTCTAATATGTCAAGGAGGAAGGATCCAAAAAGTGGAGGAATGTTGGGTACCATTCACTCCTCTCGTTCGTCTAAACAACAGGGTGGTGTATCCTCTTCTACTGCTACAACGACATCTGCTCGACTTGGCGACTCTGTCGATATGGGTATCTCAGATCCCGATCTGATCCAACAATTTGGAGCGTCGAATACAGACTTTGGTGTGTCAATGAACTCTCTCCGTTCATTCCAATCTAACCAATCGAATGATTCAAATGGCAGTTGGTTAAATCAATATAATAGTATGGAGAATGTAGCAGGTGATAGCAAATTGCTATGGGAGGACGAAGATGCAGCGGGGTCGAGTGATGCTTCAAATATGAGCCATATCAGTGCACCAAGAATGGGTACTGTTGGAGGCAACTAATCAAAAGAGCTACAAGAGTTGAAGTATTATATGTCATCTTTTGGGTTTTGGGGGATTTAGATAAATAATGTTCTACTAGAGATATCTGTCAATGTAATTACTTGTATACTAGTTACTACTTAGCACATTCATGCAGCATCTTTAGCACCTTTCTTGTTTACCTCAGTTTGTGCCAGTCTCTGTTTTGCAGCTTCCGAGTGACAGTGCTTTTCATGGCATGCCAAGCAGTGCCCATTGAGAACAATGCATTCGATATCGGATTTAGTCGATGCAGAATGCCTGTTCTTTCCATTAGCTGCCTTCCACAGTGGGCAAGTTTCATCTGGTCCATTGTGTTTGTCCTCTTCTTGGTTATGATGGTCTTTGATATGGAATTTCATATTTTGATATTTTTGTGTTGTGACAATTAACCGTGTTCTTTATGTATAACGAAACGATGATATTATATTTGATGATTTCTTGATTGACGTGTATGTTTGTTTTGTTGTTTAAGATTATGAGAAGACAATTGGTGAAACGAGAAGCCTGATGACATCGAACATAAGATACAGGGAAAGAGAAGCCCGATGTGGACATACTAGACACCAAGCCTAAACAAACACAAGTTTGATCGTCGGAATGCAAAATGTTCTTGTTTCTAGAAAGAAAGTTATATATATTACACCCTCCCCCCAATGCAACATACTATCACCATTCTATAATAAACTTGATTCACATTCCTCTCCCTCACTTTATTGTAATTGGGAGTCTTCAGATGCAATAGATGTTGTGGGTATGAACAGGCGTAGGTATTGTTAGATAGAAGAGGTATCAGATAGATGGTAAGAAGCCTGCAGCTGCTGCGTAACAATCACTCATTTTATAGGTCGCTACATTGAACATAAGATAAGAATTTGGGCGGCTATCACAACATAAGTATAAATAATAATGTCGTACTATGGTCATGCATCCGCAGCTGAGCCTGCAACAACTAAATCTGGCGGCTTTCACGATAGGCAATCAGGTTTAGATGAAGCTAAAATATTTGTGGGTGGATTGAGTTGGCAAACTACTGAAGAAACACTCCGATATCACTTTGAACAGTATGGAGAGGTTAAAGCAGTGGAGGTTATGCGAGATCGTAATACTGGTGATCCTAGGGGGTTTGCTTTTGTAGTATTCAAAAGTGATGAGGTGAGTTATCTTATTTTAGTATTGATGTGAGTGCTCACTTTTGACTTTTTATGTCCATTCTATACACAAAATATCTTATATATATTATATACAACGAACAATTCAGACGGTTGATTTAATTCTCAAAAACAAACCACATGAGATTAATCACAAGATGGTGGATGTTAAGAGAGCTCAAGCTAGGGGTGTTGCACCACCTAGTATTCATCCCGATAAAAAAGAGGTATGTTCTTGTTTGTATTATATATTTTACCATTGCTTACAAATATCATATTGTATATTGCTAAACAAATCATATAATTTGTTTCATTAATCATAGGACTCAAATGTTAAACGAGAAGATGATGGCAGCGGATTAAGTCCAGAAGAAATGATGAACAAAGTATTTATTGGTGGACTTCCGATTCATGTAGATAAGGAGGGATTAACTGATTTCTTTAGCTGCTTTGGACCAATCATTGATGTAAGATAAAAGTTTATCCTTCATTCTTGAATCATGTCACTATAATATGTCACTAATCTCATATACTTCCATACTAATTTCACCAAACAAAAAAGTCTATAGTTATGATGGATATGGTACAGAACCGCTCGAGAGGTTTTGGCTTTGTCACATTTGAACAAGGAAGTGGCGGCGCACAAAAAGCTATCGAGTCACAACCTATTAACATGTTTGGGAAGATGGTAGAGGTTAAATTGGCAACACCAAAAGGGGGAAGTGGTGCCAATCCCTTTCAACCACAACCTCATCATAGAAAACCAGTAATGGCCAGTTCCAGCACAGGAGAATTTGCAGGATTAGCTGCATCATATGGTAGAGCAGGATGGAGAGCAGGATATGGGAGTAAAGCATTCGGTAAAGCAGGATGGAATGTAGTTGGATGGGATGATGGAGGCGATGCACCAGATAAGACAGGCTTTTCATTTTCAATGCTAGAGAATGCAAACAGTGATAAGCAGCAGCAAAACGATGGACCGCCTCCATCCAAACGAGCCAGACAATGATTAGTAGTAAAGTAAACAAAATGTAATTATAGTTAAATCAAATCAATGTGCACTATTACTTCTTCCTCTTGCAGCTCAATGGATTTGGTCCCCTAGCTTTCTTCTTCCTTCTCATATTGAAACTACCACCAACTTCATCTCTTGTTCTCTTTTCGAGTTTCTTCTGCTCTTCAATCATTACCTCCTTTCGCTTTAACTTATCCTTCTTCTTCACAGCTTTTACCATTTCACGTTCCTCTGATGTCATTAATCCTCCTGCACTTGCTAATTTGGATTGTTCTTTATTACCAGTGAAACTCCGCGATGCAGATGATGGCGATTCCAATAAGAGTACAGCACGGCCTAATCTAAATAATGGTACATATGGCATAGCTCGGAGTGCATCAGCTAATGCGTCATCTTGTGTAGAAACAAAGTAAGATTGTCGGTTATTACCTCCGTCTGTTGCTAGATTGTATATATCTTTACTTGCATCAGAAAAATCTCTAAACATGACCTTATTCCCTTTTGTGTCATAATTTGTTGATGTACCTTTGTTTGGTAATTTAGCATCTTCTATTATCTCACATTCATCTAGTCCATATCGTCGTGCATGTGAAAAGAAGTTAACCTCTTCCTCCTCTTCCTCATTAGCAGTGTTGGTGGCTCCTCTTTTACATTGAAATTGTTGTGATAACTTCTCCAACTCGTTCAATGTAGATCTTGTAACACAACATATAAATTGTTCATTCTGTAATATTTTTGCAAATCTCTCATATAATGGTACTTTATTCCGAATAGACGATACTAAGAAGGTACCATCAAGGAGTAACTTGTAGGGTGATTTTAATATATGTGGAGCATTTAGACGATAGAACTGAAGTGTTTTCCGTGCTGCCTTTGCTCTGCCATGCCTCATCTTAGTTGTTGAAAGTAGTACAATAGGTAGATAGTTGTGTTTGTGGTCTTCCGACTTAGAATGGTTATATCGCCAAATTAGTAACTGAGTGGAGGGGTACAGTGAGATTGCTAGAACCAAACCATATCTTTGATAAACATTGATAACACTGTACTATACTATTGATAATACTACTAATCATTCTATAACACCAGACAGTTAATATTTGATTGGGAGGGTGAAGGCTCTAGAGGTATCATTGTTCCTCGACGCTCCTAGCATTAACACATAAATATGCAATATCTATTGGCAGCACTCGTCACCATTGCAGTGGCATTACCCTTGAGCAATTCGTTCTCTCCGCCATTGAATCATGTTGTACTATTAAGCAGTAAACTATATCCTAAATCGGCGGCAGCTGCCCCTTCCTCCACTTCCTCCTCACTTAATAGCGGAGCACCATCCGATACTGCTGAACAATATGATATTCCATCATCTGTTGGTTCTGCATCTGAGCGTGTAGAGGATTGCAAACAATCATTAATTGATCAATGTAATAATCATGAGTTAGGGAGTGGGTCATCGTCCATCGTCGAGGGGAAGATAAAAGAATTGGAACAATTAGGTGAAGATGCGGGATTTGGACAGGCCTCGTCATTATCTGGACTCATCTCTGGTGAATGGTAAGAGCATATATTATGTTGTACTACAGTGGTATTGTTAACATAGTTTTTTTTTCTAACAACAGTGAAACATATCTATGAACTCATCTTACCGCAACGAACACTCAAAACTATTGCAACAACATCAACAACTATCTATTAGGGAACTAATCTATGTCCAGAATGACATAACACGATCTTCTCCTTTCTTTTGGGCATTTCGACGTGCATTTCCAGACTCTTCTGATCAAATTTTTGGTATTACAGATGCAATACCGGCCCCATTAAAGATGGTTGGGCCAGCAACACAAACAATTGACATATCTTCATCACAACCAGTGACGGGGACATTAGTATCTCGTGTCAAGGTGGCAACTTTAGGGGGATTAGCAACTTCGATTATGACAACAAGGTGTAGTATCTTGTCTGTGGATGGATTAGATGGGTTGAGAGTAAAAGTAGAAAGTACAAAACCCGAGGAAAGCACGATATTAAAGAAGCTAGGGCCATTGGGTGAATTGTTGAATGACTCGGCGCCTCCATTCCCATCCGGCGAAACACTGGAACAAGTATCTCCTGGATCATCTGAGATTGTAATGCGAACAACATATTGTGATGAGGACATACGCATTACACGAAATGATGATACGAGTAGAAGTGACAAAGATGTGTTTGTATGGAAGCGTGTATCATTTGGTAGTGGAAATACAATTTCTCTATAGTACTCTTAGTATCTGATCTAAAGTAAAATATATTCATTGGTCTTAAGTTCTTCTCCATGACGGATACCTCAGAAGTCCACAATAATATGGCTGTTGGAGATGACGGCTGACTATATTATGATTATATGGTTGGTTGAGATGACGGCCGAGATGACGGCTGGCTCTTTGAGCTCTAATTTACTATAGTGCGTGTCGAGTACCAAGCCCCTTCTTTGTCTTCGGCAAATGTCCGTTCACCCCAAGCTGTACAATGAGTCCTAAACGGCAATGGTTGTCTAATGCTCACTACTCTTTATAGATATAGATAAGCAATCTCTGTATAATGAACAACTTTATTGCTTTGGTCTAATATATAAAATAAAAACAACACTCAGTATCAAAAGTAACAAGTCGTTGGTATTGCAATAATGACTCGTCGTCCAAAACAATTATACACAAGCAAGGGATCTTCCCTACTTATCCTGCTGTTATCTGCATCATGCCCAACTCTCATCACATCATCCAACCTAAGTATGGAGAATTCTCCACATGGCCATTGCCCAGGTGGTCTCAAATGTCATCATGGTGGTGAATGTGCAGAAGGCGATAAGGATCATAAACTCGATCATCCAATAATTAGTGCCGATATACAATGGTTAGAAGAACTTAATATCAACGGTGAACATTGTATCAATTGTCATGAAGGATGGGGAGGCGTCGACTGTAGTCGCAAGTATCAAGTATGCAATGCAGATGATCCGGATGCACCCGTTTGCTTCAATGGGAGTCAATGTTATAAAATGGGTATCAATGCAGTTAGTGGAAAGTATGATTACATGTGTGATTGTACATTGGCTGGTATGGAAGAGGGTGGTGATCATACTAAGAAGTATGCCGGCAAGTTCTGCCAACATGAACAAGAGTTGCAATGCGGCGATGAGGGCGATGAAATGTTTTGTACAAATGGTGGAAAGTGTGTTAGTATATTGGATGAGACTGATTGGACACACAAACACTTTGAATGTAAATGCCCAGAGGGTAGAGGAGGTACTCATTGTGAATTCCTCAAAGAAGAAGGCTTTACCGATTGTCGGCTTGAGTGTGATAACGGCACATGTGCCAAGGGCTTTAAATCATATGACGAACTCATCGGAGCAGGAGCGTTCCCGGCCAAGCTTGCATTTGATATTATCTCGTCTGGCGGAGAACATTGTGTCTGCCCAGAAGGATGGACTGGCTTGAAGTGTGAAATTGCCGTCAAGCAATGTGGCAATTCAAAGTATTGCTATAATGGAGCCTCATGCACATCCGACGAGAGTGGTCGTCCTATCTGTGATTGCAATTCGGCACATACTGATGATGTATCATATGCAGGTATGAGTTGTGAACAGGAGGGGACGTCACGCTGTGAGCCAGGATTTGATCAAGATCATAAGGATGCATTCTGTACCAACCATGGAAAGTGCATTGATGATCCTCATACACGTCACAAGGGATGTATCTGTGAGGAAGGATGGTCTGGCGACTTGTGTGATATTCAAGGCAATGACGAGCCTGTCTGCGATTTGGCATGCGAGAACGGAGGAAGTTGTAGGCTTGGTGTGAAAGGGTACAAGGACACACTTGATGAGTTGCTCTTGCCAGCTCTTGCCAAGAAACACGAGAATGGAATGTACTGTTCATGTCCTGAAAACTTCACCGGAGTTCGATGTGAGGTGGACGTTAATCACTGCCATTTAGATGACGGATCCAAGGCTGGAGAGGCCGATTTCTGTTTGAATGGCGTACCTTGTGCTCCAGACAATCCTGAAATGGATGGCGTGGACAAGAAGTTTACTTGTCAATGTGATCAAGGCACAGACGAGATCTCTCAAATGTTAGCTGGTAGATTCTGTGAGTATGCTGTCACCGAGTATTGCTCAAAAGATAGGGCGAGACATTCTCACTCGTTCTGTACCAATGGAGGCAAGTGTAAGAAAGAGAATGATCACGATGACTCAGAGCATCATGGCTGCTGTTGTCCAGCTGGGTACGAAGGAGAGTACTGTCAACTTCCTCAGGGTACACTCAACTTAGATAGCACCTCAATTACTTGGAGTCCAATGTACGAATGCAACCATAAAAAATCATCTTCTCAACAGAATGGATCTGCTTCTGAGCATATGACTGTATTTCCAGTGGCACCCAAACCAAATGGTGAATGGGAACACATTACAATAAACCCAAAGTTTGAAGTGCCAAGCAATATTACAGAAGAAATCGAGGAAAATGAGGAGAAGGAGAAGGAGGAGGAGGAACCAGTTCTAGCAAAAGTGACAGCCCCCAAGTATGTAGAACCACAAGAAGAGAATTCATCAAGCACTGGCGGTATAGTATCTGGCGTATTAGTCACCCTTCTTATAGTAGGAGTTGCAGGTGTTTTCTACAAGAAGAGGTCAATGAAAGAAGATCCTCATCAATTCGCAGCTGACTGGTGGCAAGGCCACGTCGGAAATTGGTGGCAACAGGACGGCGAGGATGCTCCCGATTCACCAAGTGAAAGTATTTGGGGCGACGGCTCAATTGAGGCAGGTACTAACATAGCGGGGTTCAGAGATAGTCCAGTTAAGACTGGTCGCAAGACTCTAGACTCAGAGCAGCCAGCTGCATTAGCCAGACAGTGGGAGTACAACAACGACCACGGCGATCTTCATGATGTTGTAATCTAGTGTGTACTGCCTTTCGGGTATTAGACGTCTATGTATGTACATTAATATCAGAGGCTGTTTGTGTTCCTCTTTGTAATTAATCCAATAAACATTGATTGTTAAATAATAACTCTTTATCACACATATCACAATCACTACTTATCACTTCCTTTGGCTTACATTTACCAAATACACTTGCTTATCTGTCTATTGATGGGATGATATATAATAAGTACACCCAACCTTCAGCAGAAACTACCACAACAACACGAATACTCCTCCCGTTCCTTATAATTTTGTGAAGTGATGTAACCTTCACTCAAATCGAAAACAAATGCGGCCTCTGCATAGAAAATTAGTACATTCCAAAAGACTGGAAATATCACAGCTAGCTTGGCATCTGAGCTACTCCAATCAAATTTTATCAATTTTATAGTCCCCATTGTCATTTGGTAACAACAAAATAACATACCAACTAGCACTATAGTTTTTGAATACCAATAAGCGCCCATTAATGTCGAAAGTGTAATAAAAACACCACAAGAACGTACAATTAATGCACGCATGTATCCCTCAGTTGCTGGATCAACCTGGACAATCATTGCTGTAAGTGTAAATATATTTAGCATGAGTATCACGGTATTGAGCATAATTACTGCACGCTTCGTATCGCAGCAACAAAAGAATAATTTATGCCCCTTCTTCTTTTCTTTAATGCCATTCCCTTCTTCATCTAATCCATACTGTTCTATCGGTATACCAGACCTTCTATTATCATCTTCAACATTATTGCCCATATCTATATCTAATGTATCAGTTGTTCTAGTACTCTTTACAGCAGATGTCGTACTCTTTTGTGTAGATTGTTTTGATTTCTTTTCTGTATCAAAGGCTTTGATGATTTTAGGGTTTGACTTTGTTGCATCTAATCCCTTCTTCTTCTTTGCTGCCTGATGAGACGAGTGTGTATATCCTTCATTTCCCCATTCATCCCCAGTTGGCGGAGTGTCTGAATTCTCAACCTCTGCCTGTAGCAGTGGCGTTTTCTTATTTCTACCTAATATCTTCCTCATTGTGGAGTGGTGAAAGTATGTAAGTTTTTATTATTCCTTTGCAATCAATCGATAGGTTAATAGATAAATTGTTTGTAGATTAGACTAATAGATCTGCTGTAGGTAAATATCCCACACTCTCTCGATGATAATTTCGACAGATGAGCATTGGTTGTGGGGGGGAGGTTTTCTTTGTCTTTGTAGATGATAAGACTCAAGGATACCAGATGGTATCCTTTTGTACTTTGCTGCGCTGCACTGGTACTTTAGATATCGTAACTTTTATTTACTCAGCCGACCACAGAAAGATGGTTGGTACGTGCCCCGTGGAAGGGGTGCCCAACTGTTAAAGGGGGTTGTTCTAGAGAATACCATACTTATGTTATGGCATTGTTCTATTGTCTATATTCTCTAATCATCCTCTCTTTTTTGAGAGGTCATTTCATCTATCTCTAGGGGTACAAAATTGGTGCAGACTCATCACGAGTCTTTCTATCTTCTCTCTAATCGATCTCTAATACACATATATTGGTGGTAGGAGGCTTGGATCAGTAAGCTCTACTCGGATGGATCAAAAATATTGCTTGTTGCTGGTCTTCTTGGTCAAGCTTGTGTTCTATTGTATACAATGTTTATTCTAGACTTGGGGATGGTGGTAGTCAGCCGACACCGAACATTTACCATGAAATTTCGACGGCATCCTCATCTTGTGGTGATGAGGTTGAATCATTTAACATTCCCAACAATGTCTCTGCATCCTCCTGATCCCATTTAGGGATACAAACGAATGGTGCACCAACTTGGTTGGCAAGTTCTTCTTGAAAGGATACTCTGAGTTGCACTGCTTCATGTTCGGGTACACCGGTAGATACGGATGCTCTACGCTTCATCGGCATCTTGTAACTGGATGATGGTGTTTTCTTCTGGTGAATATCCCCGTCAGCAGAATGAGTACTTGAGAGAGTACGTCCAGATTCACCCCCCATATACTGGAAACTAATAGTCTCCCTCATTCTCTTCAGTTCATGTTGATCATTAGGTGATGATGGTGGGAGGCAGGCGGTATCCACGGTTGCTCGACGTTTTAATGCACCCCTTTGGACGCTACGAAAGTCTACAGCAAGATATGTATTGGTATTAGTTGTACCACAGGATGATAAACTAACCTTGGTGGGACTATCGGCGAATATTGGGGAATCGTTACGGAAAATATTCTGTAATTCTTGAACTTCATGACTTGGTAATAAACCGGCACCACTGGATACGGCTGGCGGAATATATGCACTAATGGATGGCTGTATATTCATTGGAGAATACATATTCATATTATTATTGTTGCTGCCGCCCATAGAATATGTCATGTTTCCATTCATTCCATTGAGGTGTTGAACATGTACTAAAGCAGGATTGCCATAGTTGGTACTACCTTGACCTTGAAGTGTGGTGGTGGGGAAGTACCCATTAGTAAATAATGGTAATGCCGGAGAAGCGCTTGGTGTACTTTCGGCAGTAGATGATGCTGTGCTTAGTGTAGGTGTTGCCTGGGGAGGCGAAGGTTGATACAATTTCTTCTTCTTCTTCTTCTTCTGACTCTTCTGAACCGGCGTATCCACCACCCCACCACTCTTCTTAATCAAACCCATAGCATTATTATACTTATCTTGTTCGGCGGCTGCTAATTTTCTACAATACTCTACAACCTCCTTACTTGCATTCTTCCAAGCAACAGAAACGGCTTTACTTAATGTCTTCAAGTCCATCCGGCCAGGACGTTTCCTATGCTTCCGTTTCTTCTCGTAGGCGGCCTTATGTGCAGATGAATACCAATAGGGTGTCATTTGAATATCTCTATATTTAGTAGGGCGGGGGTGTTCTAGTGGATCATGGTGGTTAGGGTGTAGTTTCAGTGCATCTAGTACTTCCTCGTCGACTTGTCCTGTTGTTGTTTGGATGATGTAAGTTTGTTCCAGACGAAAGAATATTGTGTATTCTGTATATGGTTTTGGTGGAGGTGTGATAGTATCAATGCTATTATTCTTCACCCGATTCGCCATGATCGACATGGGATGACATGAACTTGTTTTTGTCATTGGCAGTTGTTGTTGTATTTTATTGAAGTAATTATTTGTTTGATGTATTGCTATTATTTATTGCAATAATATAATATAATTATTGCAACGAGAAGTTGATAAACATACAATCTTAATTGATTAGATATTCATATACTGTCCATCTGTTGACAATGTGGACATTGCAGAATCATCATTCTTTGTCTGTAGTAGTGGTCAATTGCATTTTAAGTGGTTTATGTAGTTGTTTCGATGTTTGGTTTGAAGACAGCAAGCCTTCGTGATACGACTATTGAAGTGGTATAAGCTACTTATAAATCAATGATCATGGAAAATTTTCAGGAAATAATAGGTAGGAAGGCCGTTTGTCGCCAATTTATAGCCTTAGGCGTTTTGTCGCCAATATGGCTGAATCGGTTTCCGATTGTGGTGTAGTACGTTTATTATCTAGTAGTGCTGGTGATGTATACTGAGCTGAGGAGAGGGAAGTTTATACGATAGTTGAAGAGTAGCGAGGTATTGTTGCAATTTTAGAGGATCTAGCGGATCACTATTCGACAAATATACAAATATAATGGCAAAACATAATAGTAAAAAGAAGAAAAAGCAGAGTACTGCAATATCTCCCCTAAATTCTTCCATTGTAGATGATGATGTTATTGGTGATACCACTGACAACAACAACAATAATGCCAGTATTGATAATGATAATCTTAATGATAATAATACAAGACGACCACCTAGAGTAATGTCTGATACAAAGCTATCAGAGGAGGCAGCATTAACGGCACGTTTATTTGGTGGCGGAGGAAGTGATGATGATGCACCGTCCTCAAATTATTCTGCAGCTTGGATGGATGATGACGATGATAATAATATAGAATCTAATAATACACAGCATGATGATGATGACGATAAAGGGGTATACGGTTCTGGTGATTTGTTTGCAATTGACCGATCAGGTGAGGAGGTTACTGATGATTATAATGATGTTGAAGAAGATGAAGAGAAGGGTATAAATGTATTTGATAATAATAGGGATGATGAAGAAGATAGCGAAGAAGAGTATGAAGAAAAAATGGCCGAGGATAAGGCATCAATGGGTGGTGCCGCTTGGCAAGATTTATCATCAGACTCGGAGAGTGATGATTCAGAATCTGATGATGATGATGATTCTTCAGACGATGATGCCAATAACGAATCAGCTGATAATAATTCCAAGAATAAGAAGAAGGGAGTATCACTAGTTGATGGTCCCAATCGTCTTAAAAAGTTACGCCGATATGCCGATGAAACTAATCCAATATCATTGAATGAATATGAAGTACGACTACGGGAACGTTTCATGAATACATCAAGTGTTGCTGCCAATACATCCTGGGCGAATGTTGGTTTAGCACAGAAACAGAAGCAACAACAGGAGAGTGAAGAGCCACTCAAGAAGAAGAAAAAGAAAGAGATGGGATATGCCTCCTCAACAGATGAAGATGATAGTAGTGATGATGAAGAATACGGCACTACCGCCGAGAGCAAGTTATTACAATCCAATACATCCTTATTTCAAACGTCATCATCAGGATTGCAATTACCACCAACATTACTCAATATTACACGATCACGGGATGCCAACCTATCTGATCCAAACAATTCTGTTATTAATGCTACACAATTCCATCCCGGTAGTGATGAGGACTCACCCCTATTAATGACTGCCGGTATGGATAAAATGTTAAGGTTCTTTCGCATCAATAGTGATGGCGAGGAAGAGAGTACTAAAATACATGGAATACAATTTCCTAAAATGCCAATAACTTGTGCATCCTTCCTTGGTAATTCCGGTTCGGTCGTATTGTCAGGACGTCGACCATTCTTTTATGTATATGATGCAATATCTGGGAATATACAAAAGATTTCCTCTGTTGTTGGTCGGACGGAACGTTCACTTGAAAAGTTTGTAGTATCACCCAATGGTTCAATGATTGCATTTATTGGTAATGATGGATATATTATATTGGTTGATGGTACGACATACCAATGGATTGGTGATTTGAAAATGAATGGTAGTGTTCGAGCGATTACTTTTACCGAGGATGGGGAGTATATTTTAGGTAGCGGCAGTGATGGTGATGTCTACAGGTGAGTTTATGTTTATATATGTAGCATATATTATGAACTGATATGGTATAGATCTGTATATACACTAATATCAAACTCTTCACACATCATTTCAATAGGTGGCATATTGGCAGTCGAAGATGCGTCGAACGCTTCCACAATGAGGATGGTACCATCACTTCATCACTTGCTATGTCCAATAACTTTCTAGCCGTGGCTGCTGAAAGTGGTGTAGTCAATCTCTATAATGACAGACAGACTCCATCACGCAGCAGTGGTGGTGGTGGGCATGGTGTATCCTTAGCTGCCACGGAACGCACACCTGTCAAATCTATCATGAACTTGACAACCTCTGCTGATAATGTATGTTTCAATCATGATGGGCAAATCCTTGCCATGTCAACACAGCGTGAAACGAATGGTCTTAAGTTATTACATGTTCCAACTGCCACAGTCTTCTCGAATTGGCCAACAAGTAAGACTCCGTTGAAGTATGTTTGGTCTATGGACTTTAGCCCAGGTAGTAAGTACTTGGCTGTTGGAAATGATCATGGAAAGTGTTTGTTATATCGACTGAAGCATTATTGGGAATGAACAGCCGTAAATATAAAGTAAAAGTGTCTCTATAGATATAATAATACTAGTTTGCCTCTACAGATATATATTACACACAAGTTATTTCATCAGTCAGCTTAGATATCTCACGCATCGGGCCAGGCAACTCTTACCATCTCCATGAGCAAGTCCCGATAGTCACTACTAGTCTCATCTGTTATGCGATCACCGATTGTCTTGCCGTATAGATTGCTATGTTCAATCATAACACGGGGAAGAACATGTTGATATCTTAAGATAGCACAACTAAGACCAATCTCGTCAGTACCAATTCCGGCGCAAGTTGACTTGATATGCGCGGCAATTGTCTCATGCGGATGCAGTTTCATGCCCAGTGTAAATATTGCGGCTTTCTCAGTTTTACCTCGTAACTTTTTCTCTAGAGCCTTCTCCAGGTTAACATTATACTTGGAGACGTATGCATCATCAACCATCTGCAAGTATTTCGGTGGAGATTTGCAAATGATTTCGAATATTGTTGATTCGTCCGTCCCGAACCTTTTACCCTGCCCGGCCTCATAGAAAGCTACTGCATCTTCATCTGCTTTTGTTGCATTGTGATAGGTTGGATCATATTTCTCCTCCATTGCTTGTAAGCAAGATATGTGTAACTTCTTCAAATCGCCAGATACCTCGGAGCTTACTAAACTGATAAGATCTTTATTGTATCGCTGGAAATATGTCTTCTTGAGGATATCAATCTCTTCATTGGATCTACCACAAACAACTGACCATAGCAATTCATTATTGGTTCCCATCCCTTTTGTAGCTTTACGAATAATCTTACATTCTGCCTCTGGAGCAGGCAATGATAATAGTTGCAGTAGGAAACCGAAGTCACCAGATGTTTCACTCTTAAGTAACTCCTTCAACTCTTTCCCATACATCTCCTTGTATCGATATGCAATTAAATATAATTGCTTCTTCATCAGTGCCGAATCCTTCTGTAGCTGTGTGGATTGCCTCACATGCCTCATCAATTTCTGGATAGTATTCAGGGTCGCCTAGTTGTGCCTTGTGCACTTCATCAGGATATAAATTCATGCTGCTGCTCATGGCTGATCTACTTGATAAATTTTAATGTCAATAGATATGATATGATTTGTAATTTTATTTATTGATAGTAGTTTGATAGTATCGCCAATGCATTGAAAAATCAGACGACCATTAACTATTGCAAATACAATGAGATTCTGGTATAATTAACGACAATGTGTGTTTGAACAACTACTTATTGTTACTATCCTCTTGTGAAGTGGCAGCACGGCTCACTCATAGAGCAAACGATTTCTTTATGTCTATGAGCGGTATCCTTCATCCTTCTCATGATGTAGTGATAGTTAAAATCCTTTGTTTATTTGTAGGTTCTTCTTACCATGAAGTTGACATTAACATTAATAGCCAGTTACATTGCCGCCAACGTCGTTGCAACAACTCCAGTAGTATGTCCTCCATCGCTTACCAACTCAATCAATATTAGTAATGGAACTAACCATTATGAAGGTGCAATATTAAACTATGCAGTTGTACCCTCATCACCAAGTGATGCAAATAATGGTATACTCTGTGGTCGTCTTGAGGTATTGAATAACGATGGTAGTTGGGTAGGAATTGGAATGTCACGAAATTATAATATGTTTGGTAGTGAGGCAATTATAGGGTTGCCTATTGATACTCTATCTCCAGGTATAACGAAACAGAATACTGTAATGAAGTACAAGTTGGGAGGATATACCGTCGGTTATGAGGTAGGAGGTTGGGGAGTATACTATATGGCGGAGGAGAAGCAGACATTAACTAATACCTCCCTGATTTTAGAAGAGACAGAAAACGGAGATGAATTGATGATAATGTCATTTACAAAGGTGAGTAAGAGATGCTCTTGTCTGCCAAAAGTCAAAAATCCAATAGTAATACTACCTCAACTCATCTCTTTACCATGAAGCTTTTAATTGAGGAAGAGGAAATTCCAATCAAGGAATACGGAACGAACGTTTTTCTGTTTGCATCAGGCACGTCCTCGGAACTAGGTCCACACGCAGATTATGGAATATCATTCACTCGAGATTTCAGTGACGACGATGAAGATGTTGAAGTCGAGATAATTATTGAAGAAGAAGAAGATATAAATATACCAACAGAACAACAACCAGATGATAGCCAAACAAATTCCATTGATAGTGATAGTCAAACAAATTCCATTGATAGTACAATATCTGAGCAAGTGGCTGAGTCTGGCGAAGAAGATGTCAGCGTTGTCGAACAACCTGCACCAGAAGAAGTAGCTATGGATAATACAAATCCGGCATCATCATTGAATGTACATATTATCTACTCTGTCTTGGTATATACTCTAGTTGGAGGCGTATATTGGCGGTAGACACTTGAGAGGAAATGGCAGTGTATATACGGGTACACGAAGACTTAAAATAAAGCCATTTGAATTTAGGTTAGATGTCAGACCTTTCAACCTTTCACACTTTAATTCAAAAACGAGAATGATTCTTCCTACAATCTTTCGAGAACAGTCCCAACTTCCTCTGCTGTTGCACTATGATATCCCTTCTCCTCGGTAACTCTTGCTAATTCAACATTCTCGGTTGATATCTTCTCTTCCATAACCTGTTTCAATGTACTTAATGCCAATTCCTCTGCTTCTTCCAATGTCATATCCTCATTATAACTCTCTGATAATGTACTCTGTGCACCCTCACTACCAGCTCCGATTGCCTTGGCCTTGTATTGAACAAAGGTACCAGAGGGATCGGAGAAGAATAGTTGATGCCCATTGAGATCATCATATCCAGCAATTAAAAGGGCAACACCAAATGGACGGGACATGCGTTTATCCTTATCTCCATCAGCTCCTTCTCCAAATGATAGTGCAAGATCACATACTCCTAAAGTATGGTATGGTTATGTGAAGTGCAAAGGTAGAAACGTGAGCAGGTTGTATAATAGTCATCAAAATTCGGGACACCCCGACAAAATCGAACCTGACATGAAACCAATTCAAACCATTTTTAATAAATCTCTCATATAAATACAAAAACATTTTGATATCCAATGAATGAAATCTTTTGTGACCCAAGATATGTAATACTCCGCTTTATACCCCAAAATAAACCTCCTATTGAAACCCAGTATAAATATAAACGGACTAATATCATACACATATAAATATCTAATATAATTTATAATACCACTCACCCTGTGTTAATGCCTCAACACCAATAGCCTCATCATAAGTAAACCTATGATTCTGTGCCTCAACCCTAGCATGGTCAACTAATGTTCGTGCATCAGCTACCAATCCACTCATAGCCGCACCAACATGTACATCAATTTCGGATATTTTTTCAACACTACTTGGTTCTAATAATGGACTTGATAATCGTTTTTCCACAGCCAATACTGAACCATGCTTAGTTTGTAATCCTATGGCTGTTGATCCTAATTTAATTGCCTCGATGGCATACTCTACTTGGAATAAACGGCCTTCGGGAGAGAATGTGTTAACTCCTCTGTCGTATTCGGAACGTGTTAGATACATATTGGTTTATTATATTGTTTAGAGATATTGCAATGGCAAATAGGATTTGAAATGAAGGCCAAAGAAATATCAAGGATACCGATGTAAAATATGAGTTGTTAGTTGTTAGTGATAATTTGAAACAATACATTGATATTAATATATCATGTTCAAGGCTTTAAATAACAGCGAGGGCGGTGCTGCTGAAGGGCAATCCTCCTCTTCTTCCTCGTCGCCCCCAGAGGCAATACAGTTGCATACGAATCGCATAATTGACTTCCTACATGGCACCACAGTCCAACTACAAATTGCAGTAGGCAACTCAAAATCTGGTCCAGAGGATAACAATAATAACTCCACTACCAATGGTGGTGGTGGAAAGCAGCAATCTAGATATTACTCGGCATTATCATATCAAGCTGTCCAAACACAGCAAGATGATACTTTAATATCTAATAATAAAAATTCTACTACACCATCCTCGAATGAACATTTACGTCCTGACTTGGGTATATGGGATTGTCGTATTAATAACAATAATGAGATGGCATCAGCAATGTTATTAAAACGTGTAGTAATGGATAAATCAATATCATCATCTTCAGATAATAATTTGTCTGACGGAAATGATAATGATGGTGAAAATTCATTGGGTGAAACAAATGAACACAAATTATCTTCGTTACCACCCCCAATTGTTATGGCAGTGGATATATCAAATCCAAATGAAGTACAAACAATTATTGAACAAATGAGAAGTGTTGTATTAAACATATATGATGATAATGATAATTCAAAGAATAATACTACGGCAGCAATACCCAACAAGTCATGTACCACTACAATTAAAGCATTGCAAAAATGTACCTTTGGTTCAACCAAAATCCAAGAAGAGGTTACATTCAAGGGCTCGTCAACTTCCAATGAAGAACGTATTGCATTAATATTAGCAGTAATCATTCCAAATTCTAGTACTGTATCATCCAAAAGTACATCTTCGGCCGCAGATGAATATAAGGAACGTCAAGCACAAGCCTTATTATTGTATCATTTACACAAGTTTAGTTTGGAAGTTAATTGTACATTATGTTTTGTCAGTGATAAGAAGGGATCAACTTCTGGTGGAGATGGTGGTGAAGAGAATGAGGCTAATGCTGTCGGCGATACAGATGTATTGTTGGGTAGAAGTACGACCATGTCAATTGATGAATTGGGGAAGGTAATTCGCCGTGTAGCAATGGGATTATCTCCAGTAGAAGAAGATAATAATGTTATTGATCAACCAATGATTGAAGAAGAAAAAGGAGAAACTGCTGGTGAAGGTAAAGAAGATGAAGAAGCTGCATCATCATCACAACGTCCACCCTCAATTCATGTGCCTGGATCTCACGATGGTGAACTAATCCATGGTGCTTACTTGCGTAATGCCTCGTGTGAAGGACGATGGGATGCCAGTAAGGATGATTTAAATGTGGCATTACCACCGCAGTCTAGTACAAATGTAACAGATGAAACAAAGGAGAACTCAACTGGTGGTAGTACTAGTGGGGGTGATGAGGAATGGTTATCTCAACTAGCCTCATCAATTGGTCTGTCACCGGAGTCAGCTGCCAGTGCGCTATCACCCAAACAGCGGTCCAAATCTCCCAAACAATCACTAACACCCGAACGAAAGAAGAAGGAAAGACCTGCGGTGAAGAAACGTGTCACACGGGGTACTGCAAGGAATAAGGAAGGTGGTGCCAAGACGCCTAAAGATGAGAAGGAAGTTCTAAACTTCTTTGACAATCTTTTGAAGTCACCAAAAGGAGTTACTCCTAAGCAAAAGAAAGACGAGAAGTAATAGTGCTTTTATCTAAATAATATTAGATGAATACTTATCTACAATTCCAAAATCATACATATTCAGATAAGCTGGTTCTCTATCATACACCTCCCGCATAAATATCTCGCAAACAAACCAAAAAATATACCTACTACGCTTCCAAATCATACATGTTGGCTATGTTGAGCTTTCGATCTGTGTTAGCCGGTAGACACTCATTACAAAAGATATCAGTAAAGGAAAGCCTCCTCTTGACGTCTCCACAGTAATCACTCCTCAGTCGTTCAACAACGGAACCACACATAGTGCAGTCCTCTTTTCCACATTTCTTGTAATGGCTTGCTAATATCTGACTCTTTATACAACCCTTGACAGTACATGATGGATTCTGGCATCGCCTCATATGCTTCCTTAGCTCCTTTACACTCTCGCAGTGTTTGTACTTACAATTTGTTTCATTGCATATCTTGGAGTGCTCGAGAAGGAAGAGTCGATAAGTTTGTCTTCGAAAGTGGTCAGCCATCTTTTGCTCTAGTTCTAAATCAAACAGACTACTCTTTCTTTTTGGAATGTCACTAGTGACTGTTACTGAAGTTGATTGTGTATTATTATTGGACGTCGTTGACATAGATTGCAGACTGCAAGTTGCTACTTTATTATTATTATGATTCATAACCTTTGACTCTGTTTCAGTTGAATTTGATACTACCAAGTCCATTGATGTTGACAATATATTCTTCGTGGTCATATCTTCACTCCTTCGATGATTATGATACGAAACAAATGAGGTGTGAACATGGATTGCTTCCTCTCAGCTCTCAGTCTTGCTAAATTAATTCCCGCTAAAGTTCTTATGGATGTGCGACTCAACATTGCAATAGACACAGTTCAAGGCTCCCTTATTTAGCAAGGAGAATGTCCACGATATGACGGTTGACTAAAGGGACACATAAGATATGTTCAATCTATGTCATGCTTATCACAACTAGTTCTTCTTTCTATCCTTTTTCTTGGACTTTTTCTTCTTCTTGCTCTTACTATTTTTTGTAGGAGATGCTGCAATCATCAGCTCGGCCTCCTTCCTCGCTGCTTCTACGGCAGCAAGTGCGGCACTACTGATTTGTGTAGTTTTTGCAGGCGCCGAGTTGTTAATCTCAGGTTGTTTCAGTGATGCAGGAGGCTCATCCTTGCTTGCAAAGCCATTCGATACAACAGGGGGCTCTATCATACCTGTTGATTGCTGATTCTCACTCTCTACCTCAGATGGAGTATCTTCTGGATCCTTGTCTGACGAGGTAGCAGTATCTGCAGTATCAACCTCCAAACTTGTGTCATCTTTCTTCACTGAATCGTCACAAACAGAAGATTCTGTGTTATCTCTTTTTGCATTATCAATGTTTACTTCTTTTGACTTGCTTTCTTCAACTACTTCCTCAATGTCGTCGTCCTTAGAATTATTGATATCATGTTGATTTCTCTCATCTTCACTGCCTGTATCTTCACAAACACTGTCAACTTCTTGTACTTCACCTTTTTCGATTACAACATCACTATTCTTATTCTCGGGTTTTGTATTATTGTCTTCTATGTCATCGAGGTCTTTGATGTCATCTTCTTCTTTTATCTTTACAGTATCAGATGTATCTTCATCCTTCACAATAATTTGCTCTAGCTCGCCCTCGGCTTTAACATTCGATCCCTCTATATCTCTAATCTGTGTCTTCTTTTTTAGTGTGTCTTTTTGTTTTGCTAACTCTGGCTTCTTCCTTCGAGAGGTATTGACATGTGATACTCGTGTGCCAGACACGTCTACAATAAAATCATCATCATCATCATCATCACTTGAACTACTATCTGTATCAGATTGTGACTGGTCGTCATCCTCTTCGTCATCAGAGAAAAACGACTCTAGATTAGTTTGCTCTGTAATTGCAGTGGTTGGCACTGACTTTCCTGCCACAGGCAATACATGCCTCTGCACTTTTCTATCACTTGATTGAGTTGATACAGCTCTACTCTCCTTGGAAAGATGAACATATAAAGGTGCTGTTTTTGCACTGTCTCTCCCATCATCTTGCTTTTCTCTTGACTGCAGCAACACCTCATTCTGCTGTTTGACACGAAGTTGTAGACGTTTCTTCTCCTCTTCCAATTTTTGACGATCTGATAATAGTTTGGTATGTTGTTTCTGATTCTTCCCAACTATAATATGCTTGACAAAATCATCATATTGTATAACTTTAGACTCCTGCAATCCCTTCTTACATTGTAATTGTTGCCTTCTAGTATGTTCAACACGACGTATCAGCTCTCTTTCCTTGTGAGATAGATATGGTAATGTGATGAATGAATGAAGATTTTGTAATCCATAACAGTTCTTCATTGAAGATTCATAAATGAAAATAGATGGAGCAGGAGTTGTGCCATCATTTGTATTTGCATGATCATCAAGCACTTGTTGTATGATTTGCTGCATTTGATCAACTAATGATTCTTTGTTATCTTCTTTTTGAGTAGATTTGACATCTCGAAAGTTGATTAAGATGCACAAATGTTGGATCAGAGGTTGTTGTTTGGCTTTATCATTTGCATACTCAGTCCTATCTTCACAGTCTATATTGCCCGTTGCAGGAAACAGTACTTTCAACCCCTCTCGTAAAAACTCTAATACATTGTCCATACGAGGATCTATCATCCATACTACAAAATCACATTTCTTTCCTCTATGATGTGATTGTAATGCTGAGATCCATTGTTTTTGTAATGATCTATTATCTTTCTCTGAATAATTAAAGCTCTTCCCCTCAGATATATACAGCTGAACTAAGTCGTCTATCTCAGTTGGATTGGGCTTTATATGTTGGAATGATGCTTCTTCTTCGGGTATCTTCCAAGGAATTAAAGCCATTACATTTCTTTTGGGTTTATTGGAATTTGTATTATTGTTGGAATGACAGTTTCCATTTATTGTACTGTCCTTTCTATCATCAACAAACGGATCTCCTCTCAATCGTTTGATTAAACTGGTTTTACCAGATTGACGTCCACCCACTATTAGTCCTCTAAGTACTGTAGAATTATCAACTGCAGATGATTTCACCATTGGTTGCTGTTTATGATATCTACTACTGCCACTACTATTCGATGTAGATGCAGTACTATGCAAACTAGTTTGCAAGTTGCGACCGCCACCTCTACTAAAATTTGAACGAACAGTAGCAGTTCTTCTTTGTGCACTCATATCTGCTTCTGAAGCAGTGGCTCCGCCGTCGTATATACTCCACAGAGAGTTCCACATCCTCTATGATATTTCTTGGCCACTAATTACGATATACTATTATGATCGTAAGGAAATTAAGATTTTTTTAGAATGCAAGATACAGATTCAGATGAGAGTAGGTACCTACCTACCTACGATACTATCGTGATTCAGACATGCAGACCTCTTTGAAACCGCACACGTGCATGAACTCTTGCACACCATGCAAAAAAACTTGCACTGTGCAATTGCATTCAGTGCAGAGTCCAAATCGCTAAAAAATAGAGGGCATGGTATATGCCCGCTTTCATA
>Ga0214477_100255_pt1 | contig 37607 bp, 23 predicted proteins | sample M1_20Mar14CPVII9_FD_165058 | JGI IMG/M metagenome (GOLD analysis project Ga0214477, IMG submission 165058) | Marine eukaryotic communities from Monterey Bay, California, United States - M1_20Mar14CPVII9sort6BwellC16 | ecosystem: Environmental > Aquatic > Marine > Unclassified | place: USA... | reverse complement strand
CTATACTACTAATATAAAGGTTAACAATGTATTTTATTATGTAATACTGATTAAATTCTATTTTATTTAATTTTAACATATCATGTGCATTAATTTTTTTAATTGCAAAATAGAGGATACGACCATTATAGACAACCTAATCGTCCCTTTCCACTACCACTGCCGCCACAGATCGACTACCATACTATGCCACAGCTATGGGACCGATCACTACATTGATAGGTGGATGATATACGGCCACAGGGTCGCTTATTGTCTCTAGAATGGCTACATCGTTCATCGATAAAATTGTGCTACTTGTGACCACATCGGCTGCCCCATACGGCCGAGTTGCGCCGGCGATGACGTTACCATCTCATCTAGTAGGTAGTAGACAGTGTATGTGCAGCATATGGGATGATGGTATATCGCATCGGCGCCGTAATCGTATCATCCTACTACTACATAATAGGGGGGCCATTGTGACCTTTAAGCCATTTTTTGTTAGGGGGTATTACGTAGAGGATACCGTGGGCGCCCCACTTTCCACATATTGACACCCCAACATGGCAAAATGATGGTAGTAGTATTATCGGCGGATATGAGGTGGATAGGGTCAATATAATGAAACCAAACTCTCAACATACTCTAACTAGACCTATATGAAGGTAATACAATCATTTTTTAGGAGTTTCTAGGATATTTATTTTTGGATGGATTTACTGTTGCCACCCCTAATGCCATGCTTCTCTGCCTCCTTTCTATTTAGTTTCTGATGTAGCTTCTCTTCATCGATGTACTGACGAGGTATCTGTTCTTTTGTTCCTCTTAGATTCCTCTTCTTCTTCTCTACCCAATCAACTACTGCTCCTTTGAATGACGGCTTATGAAACTGTACATCACTATTGACACTATTTGTAATACCCCGTTCACCGATGATAGTTGCAATTGTAAGAAAGTTGATTGTCCATATGATAATGACAAGTACTATCAAGTTTGATCGGAGATATGACTTGCCCTTGATTAAATGAACAGCTCCTGGAAGGCAAGAACTAGCAGCATCACAACTTGTTCTTCGACACAGAATTGCATTTGGATCAACATATTTAGCTATTGTAGGTCGACGGTTAAGTTTAACGGCGTATTCTTGTATACTATCATCATGTTTAGTGTCGTTCTTTTCCTTTTGCTCATTTTGGTATTCATCGTCATCATTCTTTGTGTAGATTTCTTATATATCGAACTGTGTTCGGGATATATGCTAACACTAAGATGTGATACTAGTGAACTGAATCAATAATCAGTTCACATCAAAATCAAAGTAAAGTATGCTGTATAATATAAACAGCCATCATCAATCATCTGTCAAAGTCAAAGTCAAAGTCAAAGTCAAAGTGTGATAAGCCGAGGCCGAAAAGCACATACACAATAGTATCATGGTTATATGAGCCATCATTTGCCCTCACTTGACAGTTATATATGAGCCATCATTTGCCCTCACTTGACAATCATATAGCCATCCTCTGCCTGAGTGACAGCTCCTGATATTATAGCCATCCTCTGCCATGTTGAATCCCAAAAGCATCTCTCCTATAGTTTAAGTAATTTAAGCAAGCCTTATGCACGCTAGGACAGTATCCTGGGAAAGAATAAAAGGCAGTAGTACAAATCTCATTGCTTGCAAATAGGTAGCCACACAGCAATCAAAAAAGGTGGAAATGGTGGTGAACTTAGGCAATTTCCATGCAATATCCACCATGCGGTATTCGATATCCACAACAATCTCCACCCATGATCCACCGATACCATCATAAACTGATCTAATCGCTAATTGCAATCTCCACCCCAATATAGCGACTTTGGGGTTGGTTTCCACTTCAATATCCACCCTTTAGCGATACCAATATCCGATACAATCTCCACCCTAACTAAATCCACCTAATATACTGCAATATCCACACTAATCTAATATCATTTACATACTTGTTTTTCCGTTGGTATTCCATTGCAATTACTTTACTACACTATCATATATTGTACTATCTAATATAAACTAACACATCATATGATCATCATCGTCGTGACATATCAATATCTCCTCATCTTGTTCTCCATATCTCATATCAAGATCATCATCTCCTACTCCTCAATCATCTCCACTCCTCCAATAATAGCAGCCTTGTCAACTCTTGTCAATAGCACGACGACAAGCTATGTAACAGATAATCATCGCTGATCTATGGCGGCAGCTGCCAACCCATCAATAGAGTCATCTTTCCTCTTTTTCTCTCCATTCACTCTCGGCGGTATCCCTCTCTTTCCGGCGGGCCTCCATCATCACTCAATAAACAACCACCTCGACGACCAGCCCTTACTTGTGCCACCGACGATCTATTATGGCTCTGTGTGTGATAGGCGGCGGCGTCGGTTGGTGTAGGCGACGTGCCATGGACATAATAATATATGCATGGGTTGATCGATAAATCGATGATCCAATACCATCGGCAGAGCTCTCTCTTCTACTTCATCAGTTATTAAGTTATTAATACAACTTGTTGTGGCCGGTGCACATCGTTGGCGGTAGTAGAATCATCATCTTGTACTCGGCGTCGTCGGGCTGGTGATAGTGCTGATTGCAATAGCGATATTACTCGGTGGCAACACATCAATGATGTGATGGTAGTAGGAGAAGATTAGTATTAGTATTGCAATATAGAGGTGTGTCGATAGTGACTGTTGCTAAATTATGAGCTACTCTATGTGTTACCTCTACACAGACTTAGAGAAATAAAACAACAATCTTCAAAATCAAAGCAACGGCAGAAATTGGTGTGTCATCATGGTGGATATTGGTTTGGATATTGCATGTGGTATTCAGATGGGAATTAGATTTGTTAGTTTATTTTAGCATGGTGGATATTGGTGTGGATATTGTAAGGGAAGGTGGATATTGATGTGGAAAATGACAGGGTGGATATTGAGTGGATTCTGCTGTCACATCTGCAATATCCACCGCTTATCCACTTTTTTTGATTGCTGTGCATCCTCTGCCAATCAAGCAGCTCTGCTCTCCACTCATACATCAGATATGAGTAGCCTTAGGAGATACTAAATTAATATCAGTACATTGAACACATAATTGACGGGCACATAAGCAATTTCAATTGCAATAGATAATGAATATAAACGAAGACAGTCTTCGTATTAGATCATGCCATGCTCGCTCCTCAGACTCGGTCTCATCGATATACTGTTCATCTCAAGACGAGGATATATCAACTGCTTCTTCTTCTTCTATAGACGTTGATGATAAGAAATGGAAACAGCAACAACATCTATCAGCCACAATACGACGAACAATCATATATGTTACGATAATCACATCATGTATGATATCTATATCGATGCTTATACATTTGATGAATGCTACATCACCAATTACTATTAATTCTCCTTTTGATTACATGATAGGTTATAATAAAGAGATTGATCCTCGGATACTCTCCAAATGTGATGAAAAGATTAGTACGAAGAAGAAAAAGAGGTATGAAACATATGATACGAGCAACGAGCAAAAGTTAGATGAGAAAGAAATATCAAGTATCAACTTTCTATCATTTGATCTTGGAGGTAGTGGATTAAAGTTCTTACCATTATCAATTACCGAAGATGTAGATGAAGATGGTATACAAGTCAAGCATGTAACACCCATTGGAAAAGAAGTAAACCTCGGCCGTATTCCTCATCATATAAATCCAAGAGAATGGTTACAACATCAAATCAAAGATAAACTTTCTCATTACAAATCAATAACCGATTGGCCACAGTTTGGTTTAGCCGGTCGTGATAATACATTCAAGCTATGGGCAGAGTCTGAATATGATGCAGTATTCGAATTAACCACGAAATTGGATAGGAAGTGCAATAGAATTGAATTTAATCAACTTAGTATTGGATGTGACGATATTGCTACTATTATTCCATCATGGGTAAGATCGAAAGGATTAAAGTATTGGTGTAACAAGTGGAAAACTGCTGATGAAGTACTTGGGTTTTCAACATTTGATAGTACTATTGCCAACAAGGAAGATACCTTTCGAGGAGTGTTTAGTGATGGAAGAGCTCATGTCGAAGGAGTTAGATCAAAGTTACAACAGATACAAAGTGCTTCAGAACATAAGCCTACTTCATTCGTTAGTTGGGGATTTGGTACGGGACAAACGATCTATTGGACAAGAGATATGGCAGTGAATGACACAGCATCAGGGACTGGCAGTTCATATCCAGGTAAAAAGATTGCAAGCATTCTATCATCAAGGATGGGAGTTTCAAACATATTTGAGATACTAGTTGATATACCACAACGGATATTGGATAAGCATATATCATTAGATCTTGATGGATACAAGCATGTGATAAATGGTCCGTTGCCATTCTGGATGATAATGTCGGGTGATCTGTGGATGAATCCGAGCATATCGAATGAAGACTTACAAGAGATATATAGACACTTCGTCAGTCAGCAAGTTATCAAGGCAATTGATGATGAACTCCTTTCCAAACCCCAGACAATGGTCTTTTCAGGAGGACAAGAGGAACACTATCATCTTGCTCAGATGTTGAGTGATATATTAAAGGAGGGGGATATACAAGCAGTGGCCGGGTATCAATCGGCTAGTCATTGCGGAATAGCACGACTTTCATATCCTAATAGCCGAGTGTATTGTCAATTTAATGATACTTAAAGTAACGATAACAATGATGAAGTGGTAGAGTGTACCGAAGAGAGAGGACATCTATTACAAGTCGACTCTAATTTAAAGGTTCTTCAACAATTCAATGCAGGGGGTCGACAGAGATGGACAAGTCTCTCAAACACAACTATGCAAAGTCCGGGTCTATAACAGCAGCACAGTACTCCTCTAATACTGGGCAGTGGCCATCACGTCAGGACGTCCCTCGTAGATTTTAAGGTACTCACAATAGTCTTCAACCGCGTTACGGGTGCGATGGTTATGCCTGGCCAACTCTGAAGGCTTGCAGTAATCACGCCACATATCCTTGCTGTGGACGTATTGGAAAAAAGTGCATAAGATGTGAGTCATTCGGTAAAAAGACAAAAGATACTCCCATCTACAACAAACATACACAACCACTTACCAGAAGTCATAATTGGCATTCCTTTCACGACTGTTAGAACTGCACCTGTTCTTATCTTCATCCTTCCTACGACGGAAGTCTCGGCTGATACGATATTGTGTGATAGATTTATAGTAGTGGTTAGATTAAGTATTTGCAATACAAGAGAAATATACACAAGATAACATCACCAAAACGAATAAACATACCTTGAAGAAGAAGAAGAAGAGGAGCTGCTCGACTTGGATGAGTAAGACCTGCTAGACCTACTGCTGCTGCTTTTCGAGCTAACATTACGGCTCTTTGAGCTACTCTTGTCCTCCTTACTAGATTTCTTCTTTGAGCTACTCTTGTCCTCCTTACTAGATTTCTTCTTGTCCTCCTTACTAGATTTCTTCTTGTCTTCCTTACTAGATTTCTTACCGCCATCACCACCACCTCCTCCTCCATCAGCCTATGAGTATGCATAACATCATAATATAGTATACAAATACAAGTAATATTAGTACACACGATAATATAAACAGACAAAGGATACATGATACAATGCAAATCTCGGATACGATACTGACATGACACAGGCATACAAAATACGACGTACCTTGCCTGCCCTAACACGAATATACTGGGTAGCTAACTCATCATGGAAGTAAGACGACTTTCCAGACTTGGATGATGACGATGAGGAAATCGAACGGCTCTTGGAACTTTTTGATGTAGCAACCATATCATACTTCAAATCAGTATTGGATGATTGCACGGACGCAACGACAGATAGGAGTAGAGCAATTTGTAACTTCATGGTGGTTTGGTATATTGTTAAAAGGAATGGTGATGATAGTATAGAGTATAATAATTTATGAGAGCAACTCTACCAAGAGAGTGTGATGTTGCATCGTTGAGCCATAATTTGGTGAGGACGGTCATTTTGGAATTGGGGTATAAAATAATAAAAGGATACCTTCCATAAATATCAAGATACCATAAATATCTACCAGATAAAGAATATTATTTAAGCGAAATATGAATACTATATAACCAAGAGAATAAGAGGATGAGAAAAACCTCAGTAAATGTTTACCCCAATTTTGTGACACAAAGATCTCCCAAATAGATCTGAAGACTCCCAATAGACATAAAGATCTCCCAAATGCCTCAGACTCCCAATTACGAGACTCTCCCCAAGAATAAAGTGCAAAGAGAGGGCACTCCTTTCGTTCTGCTTACACCTCATGCTCAGCTCTCTCTCTCTCTCAGCCTCGCAGAGCTTGCCGAGAGGCACCCGCGGTAGCGATGGACAATAGAAATAACTCAACTCGTCGTTATTATCAATAGAAGTAACGCCATTCTCTACGGTATCCTCAACTAGACATTATGAATACTTACGACTATCGACTATAGAGTAATGAACAACAAGCATGTAGTTAGACTTGTATACATTAAACTCTATATTCTATTCAAATGAAATATCTAGATATGCATCAATCGACAAGATTTAACGAGGAGCAACTAAAAGAACATCATCCCAGTATCCGCTTTCCTTTTCTAATAAAGCCTTTTGGTAATGATAATTCGTACGACAATGACCAATGAATACAATCACTCTCTTGCCACCTAGCCCATCACTTCGTAGTCCAATCTCCTTCTTCATGAAAACCTTGATCACTCTGACCATGAGTTTATTCTGCTTCCCCTGTCGTTCACTTTTATAGGTATCTAAGGGATGTTGACGAATTGTGATCTTGCCCTTCTCCCAAGGACGACGTTCATTGAGCTCCACAGTTCGTTGATGCTGTGCTTCAGCAGGGTATTTAGCCGGTTGGACATGGCCATACTGATCATCATGTTCATAGGATAGATGATTGTAAGGAGTACATGTTCCTGTGATTTCAGCATCAGGTCGGATTGGCAGTCCAAATACCTCTGTATCAACGCTTGAAAGGGGAATGTCCGAGTTAAGTAAGTATTCAATACTTATGTCCTCTGACCGCATCTCTTTCATTGCAACTCTATAGCACCGTGCACAATGATTCTTATACTGTTTATCACATGCTGATTGGCACTGTAGTCTTGGTGCAATGTTGCATACCTGACAAGCAATCTTAGAGAAGCATTTGATGCATTGTTGTCTTGGATGAGCAAATCCAAGGCCTCTTTCCGGGTCAAGATGGGTGCACTTGTTACAGTGGGTGCAATTATCGTGAGTCACGTTATGTTTTACACAATAACGGTACCACGAGTTTCCTGACTTAAAATCAAACGTGTAATGATACTGCCACTCTGATTCTCCTTTCTGTTTTGTTCTTACGACTCTAATCCTCATCTGTTTCATCTTTCCCCTATTTATGCCTACTTTTGTCAGAAATCGTTGATCTGTGAACTCATGCTCTCCATATTCAACATCTACTCCATCGTCATGATAGACTTTGTTTAATTCTGGTGGTAGCACAATATTGCATTTTTTACACAGTGACATGCCCCGCACCAACGTGAATTGACATTTCTCCTTGTAAGTATTTACAATCTCCGATTCATTTATAGTTGTTGATGATGTATTAGTATCTAGTGCGTTTGAGCAGCCATCCTGATGTAATCTAGCTCTAAGTTGAGCCTCATTAAGAACAAGTACGTTCTCTTCATCATTATTATTATTCCTTTCCTCGGCTTGTTTCAACAATGGTGGTCTACAATTTCCACCTCTAATTAAAATTGTAGCTCTACCAATATTAACACCCGTTCTTACTACCGATGCACCAAGTTTGTAAAGTCTATTTATGAACTTATTCTGACTAATTGTGAAGTGTCCCGACATGTGAATGTGCTTATCTTTGATGAGGGGAGTTGATTCGATGGTTGGTGGTACATCATTTCCATCTGGATGATCACTACTACAGCAACCAATACCGTCACTATTACCCCCCGATGCACAACCCATATTAGCCCATCCCAAATGAGACGGAGGTATAGAATGGGAGGAGCTATCCTCCTCCCCCGCCGACTCATCTCCTGGCTCCTCGCCTTCAGAATCACTAACAGTATTATAATCAGTATTGCATAATCTATCTATTGAACTGGTATTACTACCGCCAGTGTATAGTGATAGTGACTGTGCTAGGTTATTCAATTGATGATTGCATTGTGCCTATAAATAATTTAAGAAGAGAAAATAAATGTTAAAAAGGTATTATACAATTGATAATGAATTATATACTATACCTACCTCAATCGGACACTGCTCTCCCGTTTCTGCTGATTCATACCGCAGTGACATAAGCAATTTATGTAGCTGAGCATCATCGAGTGCAGGTACCGCAACATCCGAATAATTAGTTGTATAATTCTTTGACGACGTTGTATTATTATCCACCAATATACCACCCTGAGTTGTATTATTGCTATCATTTTTCTGAAGCTTAGGTGTGTTATTACCACTACATTTATTTTCAATATCATCCTCTCTAATGTTATTCCTATTATAACTACACCTCTGTCGTTTATTAATAGGAGGAGGAGGTAAAATTATTAGATTGCGTTTGAGTTTGAGTTGTTGGATGGTTGGTGAATTATTCATTATCAATTGTTTCTTATAATACCATCACACTTATATATCATATATAGAAAGTGGTGTTGTTTTATTTTTATTACTATCTCTACCTCAACTACCATATATTATATCAGGTTGATAGTAGACAGTCCAATGACGGCATGAGGTGATGTTACGGTAAAAAAAAAGCCGTTACAGTGTCAAGAAACAAAAGCTTCACATAACACTTCTCATCAGAAATAAGAATTTGTTGTACCTCATAACATATACCAAATAGATTGCTTGTGTAATATATACCAACATAAGGTAAGTATAATTATGGCCATGATTATGGACCTAGAAGAAGCAGAAAATATGCCTGATGACGAATTTAACACGCTATTTGATAGTACCCTTGGTACTAATACCACCGACGGTAGCAACAGCAATACTTCACCACCCCAACAAAATACAACCAAAACCAAAAGTAATAACATCATAATGAATAATAGTGTCACGAGTGCTATTCTACCATCCCAACATAATAACAATAGCAATACTTTACCACTCGATCCGCCCGTAATTCCACCGCTTGCGCAACATACTATTAGTACACAAGGGCCACCTCAGTTTGGCAGTGATTCAAAACTTGCATGTGTAACAGATGGTCTTTGGGCTGTACATGCACCAAACAATACCAACAATAAAAAGAAGATTGGTAATAGTGAATTGTTAGATGCCGATGATACACTGGGAGCTCGTAATAAGGGTGCCGCCGCCACCGATAAATCACCCGTTGTCTGGTCTGCACCCGATCACAATAATTCAGCACCTTCGGACGGCGGTATACCAGTAAACAAAACCAACATAAAGAAGACCCCTCGTCCCACAAAACAAACCGCTAAAAAGAAGGCACAAACAACCAAAACTAAATCCCAACCACGTAAGTCTACCAAGAGAGACCCAAACAAACCAAAGAAGAGAAATGCCCACAATTTTTTCATGAAAGAACAATATTCAATAATCAAGAATGAGTTGAGTAATAAGGATGGATCAACAGAGGCAGTGGATAAATGTGGACCAAGAAGTGCTGTAACTTTATTAGTTAATGAGAAATGGAAGGCTTTGCCTCCCGAGGAGAAGGCTAAGTACGAAAAAAAGGCATCCGATGATAAGATTAGATACAAGAAAGAGATGGAGATTTATAATGCCAAGTTATTGAATGCTGCCAAGTCAAAGTCGGATGCTGCTACTCTACCATCCCAACAAAATAACAACCGTACGGTAGTCAACAACAATTCTCAACCCCTACAACGTATTATTCAACCACCCCAACAAACTAATACCAACGATGAACAATTGGAAGAGTCATTCAACCTTCGTCACAACCAACAAGTTGCCGATGCTGCTGCTGCCAATGCTGCCGCTGAACCTTCCAACCACGAGGCATTGGATTTTGGAGGACATGATGACAATAGCAATATATTTGACGTTGGAGACGTGCCATTAGACGATGGAGAAGTTGTTGCAGGGATTCAGGATCTTCTACAAGGGTATGGGTCGGATGAAGACTCTGTCGAGCCCACAGCTAAGAAGACTTTGAAGATTGATACTCAACTAGAGGAGCAGGTACTTGAATCTCATCAGGAGGGGGGTGCCAAATCTCCCACGGATGTCAACAAACCTCAAGATTCCGTACCAAACGCTACCGGTAACCCTAAAGAGAATACCAAAACATCCACCGCCGCCAACAACACCACCAACACAACAAACAACATCCATAGTAACATCAACACGAGCCTTGATGAGGATGAAAAGCGCATCGCCGAAATTTCTGTTAGTTATAATGAGAAAACCGAGTCATTCAAGGCACGTATGGCACAAATTCTCAAGAATCTATCTAATGAACAAGATCAAATGAAAGAGGAGCATATTGCTCAAGTAGCGAAGGTTAGGGTTGAACGATACAACCATGAGGTGTCATCGTTGGAGCCTGCTCTTCCTCAAGCCTCTATGGGTACGTTGTTGGAGGAGAAGAGGAAGTTGGAATCCGGTTTGGAAAAGGCACGTGCAGCGGAGAAGAGGGAGGAAAGTAAGAAAGAAAGTGATGAATACACACTAGGTCTCATCAAAGATGATATCGAGTCGAAGGAGAAGGATTTGACTAGAGTAAATGCTGAACTTGATCCTCTTGCGGGGAAGAAGACATCTTTGAAGAGGAAGTTTGAGGGTATGTACCATCAAGACTTGGTGAAGATCTTCAAGATTGACGGGGTAAACAAGAAAGCACCAGCCCAAGTGTCGAACATGTGGGATGTTCGTTCCAAGGACTGAATATGTGCCTTGTACTTCGAAGAAGAACAACTAACTTATAATTCATATTAACTACTGAACTTGTGAGATATGCCTAGAGTTAGTAGTAGTTAGAGATGGTGGTTTTAGCGATGGCTGGTTTTAGCTCGACTCTTCTGATGCCATACGGATTACAAAATACCTAAGCAGTTTAATCGCCAATAGATTGTGCCGATGCAACAAAAGCAGATAAGAGCAGAGTAGATAAAAACTTAACCATGGTTTGTGAAGGTATATCGTTTGAAGGGGGTGATAGGAGGTGATAGGATTGGGAGCTATTGCAAATATGAGCCGATTAGTTAGTGAAAAACAATGCGGGTCGTTGCAAACACATTTGTGACATAAAGAAAGTTTGTGACATAAAGAGCATCAAGCACTAATAGATATTACTCGGACGTTTTGCGTCAATACTTACCTACCTCTTCCTCTAGCTTTCGCTATTGATGCTGACAGAGGCATTAATTTAGGACAGAATGAGGGGTATCATTGCTCAAATCAAGTCGTGTGGCATAGATCGTATATTACACGGTTGATACTGTGCAATACAGCTTATTTTGTACTTTTCTTACATGGTTCATGTAGGTCATGTGTTTATCTACTTCAGGTAGTAGTGGTTAAGGAAAGCCGAGTTTGAATGGTAGGTTTGAGAGGGTTTGAGAGATAGGTAGCCTTCGATCATTAGCTTAATACTATATTGAGTAGGCTTCTTACACTTAAACTGTACGTTGTGAGTGAGTAGTTTTGGCTTTTACTATCAATGTAATCCATCTAATAATATCGATAATTCTCATAATCATGTGTTGCAGCCTCATCCCTCTGGTCACTCTTAATCTCCTCCAAATAAGTTTGATATGATCGTATTGCCGTGGTATAGTCATCTCTTGTTGCATGTCCATCCTTGTATATCAATTGGATAACCTTCAATGATTCGGCTTCTCCACTCCGTACAGCAATCTTATAGTGTGTTAATGCTCTTATTATATTGCCTGCCAGATACTCATTGTTCCCTATATTGTGTCTTGCTCTTTCATTCCCTCTCATAGCTGCTAACTCATAATAATGATTAGCCTTCTTTTTATCAACGTCCACACCTATACCATCATCATAACAATAAGCAATACTGTTATATGCTCCAGCATGTCCAAGTTGTGCTGCCCGGTGGAATAGTTCTAATGCCTTGGTATAATCTTGCAGATGCCCACTTCCCCCTTCTCTATAAAGACTTCCTTGATTGTGTATTGCAATTGGATCATCTTTCTCCATTCTTGCCTTATCTCTTGCTATTGCTTCCTCAGTTGATTTAGGTCGAGGAGTCCTACAGAAAGGACAATTGTCATCAACCTTATTTCCCTGGTCATCATAAACAGGTGCATACGAACATCCACTACAAATAATTTTTCCACAACAGGTCTGATATCTCCTCCCCGTGTCAAGTGATGGTAACTGTATGAAGCATATTGGACAATCATTCTTCGATGGAGGTTGTTTAAAGAGTTCTTCGTCATGTTTCTCAGCTGCAAGCCTAAGTTCTTCGTTATGTTTCTCTGTTGCAAGCCTCACATGTTCCTCACAATCGTTTTTGTGTTTGTGTCTATGTTTCTTTTTGCATGCGGCGTTGCAATAGGTTGCCTTCTTGCATTTGTTACATATGTTTTTGATATCATCACCCTCTTTGCCACAATTAGCACATATTGATAAATTGTCATCGACTATGCTCAGTAAATGTCCTATCTCAAGTATATTATCATTTGGTTTTGATGCGCCCTCAACTTTATTACAACTATCGGATGTGCTCGTGCTCGTGCCCGGTGATATACTGTCAGCGGCGCCGTTTAATATTATATTATTATTATTAATATCATTAGAGACCGCATCAATTGATGAGGTAGTATTGGTAATACAAGAAATATTTTCACATATACCATCTTTCATTTTTTGATCACAAGATGTGCTCATTTTTTGTGCTTTCACTTTGTGATCCTACTGCTGCCACATACCTTCGTCATCAACTAGGTATTATGTACTCCTTCTCATACTATGTATTGTATATGTAGTCTCAAATAGAGTCCGACCAATCAATAGTCCAATAGGATAGTCATTAGTCATACATACAACAATGAAACTTATTCATATTACTATAAAGTTTCGAGATTAAATTCCATAGTTGTTATTTACTGTTGCGATGGCGCTATTTAGTGAGAGTCTATTAGTACAGACATCTAAAGGCCGTCGTTTATAACATATCCACAACTAGTCAAATGAAAATGGGAAGCACATCCCGTATAGCCAGGGCAGCAATAGCACAATTATGTGCAACAAACAACAAACAATCCAATTTAATCGATGTTGCAAAGTGTGCTGGATTGGCTAAACGATCAGGTGCTCAAATACTATTCCTACCCGAATGTTTAGGTTTCATGGGTGATAATGCACAACATACATTGGATAATGCTGATCCTTCAATTGATGAGTTGATGGATGTGCAGCAAAAGAATGGGGATTGCTTTAGTAGTACTTCTTATGATGCTACATTTCGAAAGGAGATTGCTGATACAATATCGTCATCTGCTACTAATACTAATGAACAAGCAGATATTATCAAAGAACCGTCAGCTACAATCAAATCAATAATATCAGAGTTATGCTTCATTGCAAATGAATCAAGCCTGTGGATAAGTGGCGGAGGGATACATACATCAGTTTCTTCTCATCTGATACAACATCAGATTATACAATACCAGAACGAAAGATATACAATACACATATTATAATTGATGACAAAGGACAAATCAAATCATACTATCACAAGATACATCTCTTTGATGTGTCTATACCTAACAAAGTGAATCTACAAGAGAGTAAAACAACATTAGCTGGTAACAAGTTGGTAGTTTGTGATTCGCCGATTGGAAAGTTGGGTTTATCTATTTGTTATGATGTAAGATTTCCTGAGATGTATGTCATGTTAGTTCAAGATATGGGTGCAGAGATATTGTTAATGCCGTCGGCGTTTACGGTACCAACGGGTAAGGCTCACTGGCATGCATTACTGAGAGGTGAGTAGGGAAAGTTTATAACATCATGAAAAGTATATCATATCTCAATTCATGCCTCTCCCTCTTCATAAATGACAGCTCGAGCAATTGAAAGTCAATGTTATGTCTTAGCAGCGGCACAAGTTGGTCAGCATAATGAGAAGAGACAGAGTTATGGACATTCAGTTGGTAAGAGTGTGCCTTTTCTCTTTGTACAACGTTCATTACTATTACATCTATTCTCTCATATTATATATAAATCATTGAACTTCTTAGCTTATGACCCATGGGGTGAGTTGCTAGCTGATGCAGGAGGCTATGACAGAGAAGGACTACCAGATACAATAATCAATGACCATTCATCATCTCAAAGCAATGAGCAGTCTCCAGTACAAGTGCCCAGTATTATAATAGCTGATATTGATCTTGAGAAACTTGATTCAGTGAGGGAACGAATGCCGATACAACAACATAGAGATAATTCTAGCTTTTAGAATAGAAGAGTTGGGAAATATCTTTTTCGTGCTATTTTTACTAACGAATACTAATAGTACTGATAATCCTCATCGGCCGCTGCAGCTTCATCCCTTTGAGTGCTCTTAATCTCACCCAGGTATTCTTGATATAATTGTAATGCTTTCATGTAATCTTCTTTTGTTGCTTGTCCATTTGTGTACATTCGTTTGATACTGTTCACAGAGTCACTATCTCCAGCCCCCACTGCAATCATATAGTGTTTGAGAGCTCTATCCATATTGCCTTCATTCTCCTCCTCAATACCTAGATTGTACCTTGCTGATACATTTCCTCTAATAGCTGCTAGTTCATAGTAATAGTTGGCCTTCTTCTTATTGACTTTAACCCCTTCTCCATTTTCATATGCAATACCAATATCACAATATGCGTTGGCATAACTGAGTTCTCCTGCCTGGTGAAAGTGCTCTAATGCCTTGTGGTAATCTTGTGGGAATCCGTATGACCCATCTCGATGGTAACATCCGATATTATAGAGTGCTATAGGATCATCTTTCTCCATTCTATTCTGTACCCTCTCAAGTAACTCCTCATCTGAATCATGAACTGGAGTTCTGCAGAATGGACACTTCTCATTGTCAACTTCATTACCTTGGTCATCATACAAAGGTGCATAATCACATCCACTGCATATAACTTTCCCACAACACGTCATGTATTTACTACCATTGTCTAGCGTTGGTAAACGTACAAAGCAAATCGGACAATCTTTTTCTGCTGGTGGAGGTTGCTTGAATAGTTCTTCTTCGTGCAACTCAGCTGCAAGTCTGATATGTTCCTCACAATCTTTCTTATGCTTCTTTTTATGTACCTTTTTACATACAGCATTGCAATACTTCACTTGTTTACATTTGTTGCATATGTTTTTGGCGCCCTCCTTACCACAATTGGCACATATTGACACATTAGTATCGGCCACTCTCATGGTTTGTAATTGTTCAATCACCCCAAGTGCATTATCATCATTGTTAGTTGCTGTATTATTGTTCGATATATTTATATTATTCATATCATCAGGAACTGTATTGATTGCAGAGGTAGTACTATTACTAGTTTGTGATGCACCTTCTTTCAGTTGATCACAAGATGTGCACTTTTTCTTACTCGGCGCCGTCTTACTGCCGCATATACCAAATATTCACTCGAAGATCCAGATATTAGTACTGCTGCATTAATAATGCTCTATCTACTCAATTGAGTTGCAACTAAGTATACAACCATCAAGTGATTGGCTGTATCTATCTATAATAAATGAAACTTCTACCCGATATATGAAAAAATCCACGATTAGCTGCCGTGCCCTTGACATCATTCATCCATAGGTATTGCAAATTGAAGGATGAATCCATAATGAGCTTAACTTGTAGATTGCCACGGTCATTAAACAATGCCCATATGTCCCAAAGGGACTGTCTAGTACAACAACATAAAGATAATTCTAGCTTTTCAAACAAATCCTACATAAACCAATTCAATTGTATTGCTAATGATTCTCATCACTAAATCTAATAGTAACAATACTCCTCACTATCAAATGCAGCAGCCTCGTCTCTCTGTTTACTCTTGATCTCTGCCAAGTATGTCTGATAGGATTGTAAAGCTCTCATGTAATCCTCTTTTGTTGCGTGTCCATCTGAGTATAAATCTTGGATCTCCTTCAATGAATCATTATCTCCAGCCCTTACTGCAATCATATGGTGATTTATTGCCCTCCCCATATTGCCAACCCTTTCCTCCTCAAGGCCTAAATTGTGTCTCGCATCTGCATCTCCTGCCATAGCTGCCAGCTCGTAGTAATGTATCGCCTTCTTCTCGTCAACCTCTACTCCTTCCCCATATTGATAAGCATAACCAATATTTACATAGGCTTTGGCAAAACCGTGTTCTCCTGCTCTATGCCATAGTTCTAATGCCTTGATATGATCTTGTGGCAAGCCGTTTCTTCCATCTGAATAGTAATTTCCGTGATTGTAGATTGCAATGGGATCGTTAGCCTCCACTCGTTTTGTCATCCTTTTAATAATCTCCTCATCAGATTCAGGAGTAGGAATTCTACAAAAGGGACATTTGTCATTATCAACTTTATTGCCTTGGTCATCATAAACAGGTGCGTAAGTACATCCACTGCATATTGTCTTTCCACAACACGTCTTATATCTACGTCCCGTTTCAAGTATTGGTAAACGTTCAAAGCATATTGGACAATCTCCATATTGTGATGGTGGCTCTTTGAATAGTTCTATATCACGTTTCTCAGCTGCAAGCCTGAGTTCTTTTTGTGTCTGTGTTTCTTCTTACACGCGGCGTTGCAATATGTCGCCATCTTGCATTTGTTGCATGAGTTGTTGACATCACTAACTTTTTTCCCGCAGTTAGCACATACTGATACAACATTATCTTCATCAACAGTGCTCATATTTTGCTGTCCTGTCACCTCAAGTGTACTGTTTGATTTTGATGTACCGCTGACTTTTTTACAACAATCGGAGACGTGCTCATTATTTTCGACCGTGATTTATTACTGTCGACAAAGCCGGCTTCTGTAGTTGCATTATTATTGTTAGATAGGTTCATAAAGTATTAATACTATTAGAGACCGCATCAATTGATGAGGAACTATTTTCACATACACCTTCTTTCATTTTGTTGATCACGAGATGTGCACTGTTTCTTATTCGGTGCCGTCTCACTGCCGCATATACCACATGTAGCACTCGAAGATCCAGATATTAGTACTACTGCATTAATAATACTCTCCCAGTTGCACAACTAACTATGGTTTACAATATGGTACATCATTTAGTTGGTTGTATAAATGATGAAACTTCTAGTCCGCTTATAAAATCCGATTAAATTTCATGCTTATCTCCTCTTCAAAGTACGAGTATTAAACTACTTTCAACCATTAAATGTCCATTATAACTTTGGCCAACAATTTTGGTCGCCTAAATTGTCCTACAGAAATATTTAAATATACTATTCCGATGCAGAATCTTACGTAGAATACGATGGAACTATCCGTTTACACTCAAATGTAAGTATTGATGGAGATATAATCGTTTAAAGATAATGGTCTTAAGTAGTTGGACAAAATGAGATAGGTGTCTGTTGGACATATCAGGTAAGTTTTTAGTGGTTTGTACGTAGGACCCAGTACAAAATACCGGTATCTTATAATGGTTTTAAGTAGTGTAATGGTTGAAAGTAGTTTTATACTCGTATCATACAAAAACAATACATATGGGAATGGACCGAGGAACTTTTCGAATTCTTGGCGGCGCACTGCCAAAGTAGGGTAAACCTAAACCTAATCCTAGCTCCTTTTACACGATAACTCATAACTCACACACAAATAAATAAATCAGCCATGACAGTAGGAGTACGATACCTCGGCCGCCGCCGATAGACAACGCTGTTTCACCCCGACAATTTGACATCAATCATCTCAGTGGATCTATATAAATTAATTCTAGCCAAGTTTTTTAGTAGAAATGATTAGATCTATTGCAATTAGACAAACAGTAAATAGTGCACCATCCCTAGTTCTAGCTAAGTATATTCTGGTCCACTACCACCAGCCAACGCATTAATACACACGGAATACCACCATTAATCATCAACTTAGGCCCATATAAAGTTGTGCCAAGCAGTACTTTTAATGTTAAGGACTAGATATGCTGCAATCAGATTGTATGGTGTACCACACAAAATAACGGAATTTAACGACATAGTGCCATGTATTAAAGGCCAATTTACACCGCAATATATACAACACAATGACCGCTGATCGTCAGGAATATATTAATAATGTGTGGGAAGTGGTAGTAGCTGTTAGTGATATTGTTGTTGGGGGTTTGGCTGGCCGTATCTCATAAACAATTATATTGTTAAAAGGTGCATATGTTAGGAGTTATGATGTGAGAGATATTAGAGACTTAGATTACAAGATGACAATATCAAAGTATGTTCAATTATGATTATTAATAATATATATCATCAGCAGAGAGTGTAGGGGTATTGTTAAGTTGTTTGGGTTGAGTTCTGTGGGATATATGCGAGGTGAAATGCGAGATTTGGGGGTGGATTGGGAATTATTCAACAATAATCGCTATCTATATTGTTTTAAACCACGGAGTTAGTGAAGAGTTGATTATAATTTGTGGGGTTTTAGACTGTTACCATAGTTCAATGACGGGACATCTAACAACAATGTGATAGACGAGGAGGAGTGGCATCATTTATGTTATGTGGAAGCTGGTAATGATTCGAAGAATACAATCAGCTGTAAGTGTCTATGAACAAAGGAGAAATAATTTGTATCCCTGTTTTGGCATTGGGTGTTGAATGATGTATGATTTGTGAAGGCAGTGCAATATATAATCATATCATACCTTTGCGGTGACCGGCTGATAGTGATAAGGTGCCAAGTCTACTACAACAAGAACAGTTTTGCAACTTAAACAAAAAGCGGATAAAGATAGAACAATACATACTTTTATTTAATCAATTACTTTGTATTATAGTTACTTTGTATTAGGATGATAAGAACATTATAAGTAAATATGCACTTTACATTGAGAATATGTTGTGTTATCCTACTACATATGTTCACGAAGTTATAGTCACTACTACATATGTTCACGAAGTTATAGTCACCATTATAGCACGATGAAAGCGTGTGTTCTTTTCTTCATAGGATTGTGCACTTGCGTTGTTAGGGCCATGGCTAAACAACATCCAATCTAACATCCTCTCTGATGAGTTGTAAACATCGTGGCGGTCAATTTGACATATATTCCTCTCATTTACCACAAGTTTGTGACATAGTTATGTCCTACACAACCCCCCAGGGACGGCACAATCGATTGTCGTATATAGTATGGTAATAGTAACTCGGTTGGTATATCTTCTACGTCATGAACATACCAATTATAGAGGATATTGCAACATCAATAGCAAAGTAACACAAAATCGACATCGGACTTTGCATCTTAATAATATAATAATTAGAACATATCAAGTAGCGGCGAGTATAGAAAGTGATAATCCATGAGTAGGTAGGTCAGGTATAGTGGTGGGGGGCTATTATCGTCATTATTAGTGGAGCTATTGCCTCCGCCGCTAGTAGAGTAGGCTGAGGGGATGATTGTGATTTAGGATACCAGAGGTGCGCCGCCAAAAATTCAAAAGTTCCTCGGTCCATTTAATATCGAAACTTATGGTAATATGAAAAAGTTTCAATGCTCTATTCATACATAAACATAGATTATCTGTGGCCGGCGCTCCTTCGTATTCTCTCTATGTATTGCAATTGTAATTAGAACCCATAAATCATGAGCTTAACATCTAGAATACCACGGTCATTACTTGATCGTCGTAATAGTGTAGCGCTTACACGAGTATGAGCAGTCACCAGGGACAGGGATGTGCACCCAGTATTATAATAGCCGATATTGATCTTGACAAACTTGAATCAGTAAGGGAACGTATGCCAATACAACAACACAGAGATAACTCTAGCTTTTCATAGCAAAGTTAGATGAGCTACACTGTTCTATTTCATTTGTTATACTACCAAATACTAATAGTAACGAAACTGTTCATTATCAAATGCAGCGGCCTCATCTCTTTGACGACTCCTAATCTCCCCTAAATACTGCTGATATAACTTTAATGCTTTCATATAATCTTCTTTTGTTGCATGTCCATCTGTGTGTAATCGTTTGATACTATTCAAAGAGTCATCGTCCCCATGAGCCGTCGCAGCAATCATGTAGTGCTTCAGTGCTCTTTTCATATTGCCTGCCTCTTCCTCCATATTGCCAAGATTAGCCCTTGCCACTTTACACCCTCCCTTGGCCGCTAACTCATAAAAATGTTTAGCCTTCTTTGTGCCAACTTCTACACCTTGCCCAAGTTCATAAGCACCACCAATAATGCTATAAGCTTCGGCATCACCAAGTTCTCCAGCACGGTGCCATAGATCCAATGCCTTTGTAAAATCTTGTGGAAAACCACCCATCCCTTCTCGATAGTAAAGTCCAACAGCATACATTGCTTGAGGATCACCAGCCTCCACTCTTAGCTTTAATCTTTCGACATTATCCTCATTTGATTTTGGAAATAGAGTTCTGCAGAATGGACACTTCTCATTGTCAACTTCATTACCTTGGTTATCATACAAAGGTGCATGAAAACATCCACTACAAATAACTTTTCCACAACATGACATATATCTACTACCCGATTTCCGTATAGGCAATCGTATGAAACAAATTGGACAATCTTCTGCTGGCGGAGGATCTTTGAATAGTTCTATATCATGCAACTCAGCAGCAAGTTTAAGTTCTTCATCATATTTCTCAGCTGCAAGTCTGATATGTTCCTCACAATCTTTCTTATGCTTCTTTTTGTGTACCTTTTTACATATAGCATTGCAATACTTCACTTGTTGGCATTTGTTGCATATATTGTTGGCACCCTCTTTACCACAATTGGCACATAACGAATTATCGGCCACATTATTATCGGCCGTGCTCATAGTTTGTAATTGTTCAATCACCTCAAGTGTATTATCATCATTGTTAGTGGCTGTATTATTGTTCGATTTATTCATATTATTAATACTATCGGAAACTGTATTGATTCTAGGGGTAGTACTGTTACTACTATTAATAGTTTGTGATGCACCTTCTTTCATTTTGTTTATCACAAGATGTGCACTTTTTCTTACTTATGTACCGTTCACTGCCACATATACCACATATTCACTCGAAGATCCAGATATTAGTACTACTTCATTAATAATACTCTACTCAATTGAGTGCAACTATGGTGGTAGATAGTCATCATAATGGCGTATTGGTAGCATTTCACTCGCTCTGGGCCAAGTTGAACTTCGCTCTAGGCCACCCATGTGTTTGCTTCTCGGTGGGTAGGTGCACCTCCACAAAACAATGACGATAGCACATCACATGCACCAATCGTGCTCTTATTAAGCTCTTATATACATCATACCACGGCTGTTGTCAGAACATTGCAGTAGTATTATCTGATACAAGGTTAATTTATGTATTATTGTCCTAAACTGCATACATACTATACTGCAATTAAATAGAGTAAATTATCATTAGTATCGTCTACTAAAAACAAACAACATACCGTACATCTATCATACAACACAACAACATACCGCGTATCCATCATACAATACTACATGATATAGATTAGATATCTATGCATCTATAGCAATACGATCCCTTCATATATATTATATCATAAAAACCCATCATAAATTACTGCAATGATATACAACACACAATAGTAAACATACCTCTCTGATTAATAATGACTAATGTAAGTGCGGCAGCATTAGAACAGAAACGTGCAGCTAATCGGGCGGCAGGTGCTAGGCATAGATACAAAATGAAGATGCTCCGTGCCTTCGATGATATAAGGGAGCAACAACTACAACATCAGCATTACAACAGCACAAATATATATCGACCGTCACAATCCGTACCAAATAGTAATGAGGTGAATATGTACAATGCCTTCACGGCTTTCGTGGCCGGTGCCGGTGCATTGTATTCTAATGTATATTCGTATGGTTGCAATCCGGTGTATCCTCCGTATCCTACAATAACCGTACCAACAACAGTAACATCTTCAGTATCAACAAACACAACAACAATAGATACCCAAAATACAACTAACAGCACAAGCACAACAATGTCAACAGATGATATATATGCGGCTATTGTTGCGGCAACACTACAATCTAATCCATCTAAAGAATTAATTGAGGCAGTAGAGTATGCAATTAAATCTCAACCAAAGTCAACTAAGATATCATTTGCACAATCTCCAACCAACTATCAACTTAATCCAGTTCATCAGTTACAAATAATGAGAGATCGTACCTTAATAGATCATGTATTGCATACTAAAATGCCAAAATCATACACAGAAGACGATTGGAATCAAATAGCAAACAATTGGGCAGTAAATCTTTCATCTCGATTTGATATACATGGCAAGTGTTCATTAGTTTTCAAGTCTATGTTAGTAGATCCGGAATTGCCACCCGTTAAAGAAGTTACAAATGATCAGTCATCTATACCTACTGATATTGATTTGGATACACTAATGGAGAAGGATGGATCAAATATGGTATTGGTATGTAATGAGTATCAAGTTCTCTGTGCAACATTAAGCATTAGTCTCTGCTCTATCATCAAAAGTAAATTAGCAGGTGAATTATCAATCAATACAATTCCCAACAGTTATATTATTTCTGGTATAAAACAAAACATTGCGGAAGATAAGAGCCAACAAAAGATGAATAGAAAAGCAAGGAGCTTGACTTGCGATAACTATGGTGTATCAACTCGCAATTCTACAAAGTATGTGGACATGACAGGAAAGGATAAGACTGGTTCATTAGATCATTATGGCTCACTATTCTATTACAAATACCTCTACCCTGCAAACTTCGATGCTGATCTAGAGAAGATTGATAAACGATACGATCATGTTACTAACCCAACTAAACCACCAAGGGTAGATATTCGTGCAAGATTTGAGGATAAAGACAAACTATACATGCCACGTTTGATGAAGGCAACTGTACCTACCTACGGAGATGGTATTAATAGACTAATGGCCAGTTGCTATGAGAGTCTTGTTGCAAGGAGACTTGGTGAGGAAATACTATCATCCGTTTTCTCAACATTACCATATGCTATGTGTCCTTTCATTGGCTGTATGAACGAACACGATGGATTAGAGCCATGTGATAGAGAACACTCTAGGCCGTTCCCACGTGGGAGCTTGGGAACAAATCTTACCAAGTCACTACATGATGATAAGAATGGCATCTTTGCTTTAACTTGTTGGCAAAATCTACTAGAGGATGCGTCAAATCAGGTGAGATTATCAATGAGAACTAAACTGTTGAGGTGGTCTCTCCTTGCATCGGCAGATAGGTTTAGTGTGTTGAATGGAATGATAGCACACAAAACCGAAGTTGTCGGAGAACAAACGCCATCACAAGGGACACGATTACATCACAGCAGCTATATGAAAATAGATCATGAACACTTGGCATTTGTAGCTCTATCAAATGGCAAGTTACAAACTAAGTCTAAGAAAGAGTAAGAATGCCAACTTTTTGCATGTAGTTAGAATCATATATGACATATCGTACATATGTATATAAGGTATGCAAGTCATACTCGCTGAGCAAACATACAATATCACTTGCTATTACATTTTAGAGTCTATCTTCAACCACTTCTCAAATTTGCAGGATACACCGCTAAATTAGTCAACTTGGTGATTCTCAAATGTATGTATGGCCTCTAGCTCACAACAATAATTACTTACATTCTCATACAATAACGAATCTCTCTCTCTCTCTCTCTCTCTCTCTCTCTCTCTCTCTCTTTTACACCTGTATAAAAGTCTTCTTCAGCACCTCAATACACTTATCTCTAATGCTTGACCACGATTCCTGGCCCTTCTGGCATTGTTGATTGGGATACATCTTAAACTGCAATACCTCGAATGTGCACACATGCCAGCATGCTCCTTCTGTGTTAAAGTCTTCACAATTGCATTTGACACGTTTAGTGACTGCATCAACAGTAACCTCTATCCAATCTCCTAACTGCCTTGGCAAACGGACCCTCTTAGCTGCCTCATCAATACTCTTCAAAGTTGCATCATTTCCAACATCTACACCATTCTTTTCTAAAAAGTTCAGAACATCACTCCAATCATCCTCGTCTGTCCAATACAAGTCCAAACCATTGTCATCATCTGTCTTGCTTACGTTTTCCCGACTCTCATTCTGAGCCTTATTGCAATCCTCATCCTCCTCTGGATCAGGACTGTAGTCTACTCCCCATTTATGTTTCTCTTTCTCTTTCTCCTCCGCCGTCAAGCCTTTCTTCCACTTCTTCTTCTTCTTCTCCTTAATTCTCTCCACCGTTCGTACTGTTGTGTCTTTTGAGGGATTCCGTTGGCACCTACGTTGTACAAATCTAAACAGATTCTCACCTGGTTTACGCCCAGGAGTATTCTCGAACAAGTTATGCCTTAGCCTCTCCATCAAAGATTTCGAACGATTCTTAGACATCCTGTTAAGGATCTGAAGGCACTTGTGTGGTGTATCAGCTACCTCAGACTCGAGTGAGGGTTGTTCGAGGAATGACGCGGATGAGTTGTTAGTCTCACTCTCCATTTCACGAACCATTGAGTATACAAGTGAACCAGTAGGAAGATGTGCCGTAAAAGATCTAGTCTCATCACCAATAACAGCTCGTGTGTCAATAATCTTCTTGTGATCACCTACCTCTGTGCATATCATGTATTGGGTGTCACACATGAGATTGCACTTACTATTCTCCAAATCAAATCGACTGATCTTCCTTGCATGTTCGTAGTCTTCTATCTTCCTCTCTGGTTGTGTACGGAACTCTGATAGGTTAGAGTCAAGCTCAAGATCCATTGCTACAGCAGCCACAATCCAGATGACACTCTTCTTAGCCTCTTTTGAAAGTCGACTTGTGATCCGTTTGTGATAAACTTTGATTTGACCTCCCCTCTTCTCTCCACCTTGATTACTACCAGACTGGCCTTCAATCCCAACAGCTCTTCCTCCAGAGCAACAAGGGTCATCGCTCAAGTAAGTCTTCTTAAGATGACTGACATGCTTTTTCTTCTCTTCATCAGTCTTCTTCTTAGAGTTGCAGAGATGAAGCAACTCATCATGTTTCTCCCATAGCAATTCGTTGAATGACTCATAATCTTGTTTATACTTTGGTGGTATGTAATTTCCATAGTGTACATCCCCAACAACCTTTGCCATGTCTTTGTAGCCAATACCCATGTTGGTAAGAAGATAACGTGAGAGAGATCCTTTAGATCCTCTCTTCCCACCCCCTCGTCTTAGAGCCAATCGAACAATATGTGCATGGCAACTACGTACTCTCAACAGCAATGCCCTAGCAGCTTTCTTCAACGCCCCTGCTCCATCAATTAGAGCCTTATCTCTTTTGGCGCGTTCATCCGCATCAATACGTTCTACCGTTGCTCTCATTAACTTCTCTGCATCTTCTGCATTCTCATAAGGAAAGATACAGAATGATGTTAGATACTGTTTACGCCCAAAGTCATCAACACCACATGTCCCCAGTTGCATATCAGTGCCAGGAATATCAGCAAAATCACAACTGATTTGAACTGCATTCTTGTTATCTCCCTCTTCATGGTCAAACATAAGGCCAGCTAGCCTAATCCGCTCAGCTATATCTTTGGTCTCAAATAGAACCAACTTCTTATCACCACCAGGGCCATAGCTATGTTCGATAACATTTATATGATCCTTCATACTCTGGTAGTATTCTGACTCCATAAAGGCACACTCTTTAAACAAGCCGGGTGTCTCCTTAAGACTTTCAAGTATGGCACACGTTTCTGCACCGGTAAAGTCTTCTGCACGCCAGTCATGCATGGCATACTTATTCTTTGTAGTAGATCGGCTCATATATGCTGATATAACTTTAGTAAGACTCTTCGGATTCTTCTTTTGCTCATCAGTTTTATCAATACTTTTATCTTTCAGCATATCATTACAAATCGCCGAGCATGGTTCCTTTCCCATACACTTCAGCACAAACTCTTTCTGCTCAAAGGAGAGAGACATTGGAGTACTGTTTCGATCCATTGGATGATTCTTATGGGCTACTTTATCATGCTTGTAGGGCTCTCCAGTCATTGGATCTGTCTTTTCATAGACAAGTATACCTCCATCAACTCGAGCTATCTTAACCTCACGTTTGCATCCCCCGCATGGACACTTCAAACCCTGCAAATACTCATAAGACTTTCCTTCCGCTGATGTTTCGCCATACCTCCTTTTCTCATGTGAGAAGATAGGAAAGAGCTCACGAGATATACCATATGGTCCAAACACCAATTTAGACTCTGCAACACTTAAACATTGTCTATTGCCTATTTTTACTTTTGGACCAAATAACTGCTTACTCGCATCTTTATTCAGCAACCAATTCTTATCCTGGAAGACGTTCCTCTAATAAACGCAGCAAATCATCTACATTATCGACTCTATGCCCAAGCAGTTGCTCAGCTTCCTCAAAATGATTGTTCATTAATTGGCAAAGCCTATCCATAGCACTGTCATCTCCATCAATGTCTGGATCATCATAACAATCTAGTGGAAGCTGACTCTGAGACTTTGCATGGCTATTTGATGATGTATTTGAGTCTTCACTAGACCAGAGTAAACTTTCCAACGTACACGGATGAGTATATGTGTTGTTGTTGGTGGTGGTGGTGGTGGTGGTGGTGGTGCTGTTGTTGCTGTCCACGGAGCTTGCTGTGTGGGATTTGGTTGCTACCGATGCTTGCCCGTTAGAAGACTGGTTAGAGTTTGTTACTGCTGCGACGTTTGCAGTTTGATTTGAGTTAGATCGTAAACTGTTACTACCGAAGTTACTACCCAAGTTACTACCCATGGCAGTTGATGCATTTGATCTGTTGTTATTCGTATCAGAGTTACGTCCATTGTTGTTTTGTGGCATACTTCTACTTCTACTTGATGCCCCTCCCCCGCGATCATACTGCCAGGTATACCTCAATGGAGACTCCCCACCACCCCTTGTCTCTTGTTTAACAGTAGTAAGGTATCGAGTCGGATTGTTTAATATATACTGTCGTAGTTCAATGTCCGTATTACCAATAGCATCAGCATTACCCTCAGACTTGATGAATGGTGCAGTAGTTTGTGTTGTGGCAGTTCGATTGATTTGAGGAGCAGTATCACATATATCAATACTATTTGTACCAATTGAGGTATTCTGAGTGGAAGTATTATCACACTCTCCGCCGTTAGAAGTACGCTGCTTGAGTCTCTTGCTGTTATGAGTTGGTGATTTCATAGGGGAATGAACTGCACCACTTGGAGAGCGGAGTTTAGACATACTATCCGTAACGCCCCCCGGGTCATCATTATCACAATTCTCTCTCCTCGTATTGTTAGTGTCATTCGTGTTGCCTCTGTTTGGGGATTGTTGGTTGATATCCGACAAAGATTGGTTTAAATTATCTCTTTCACTTTGTTTAATTGTACATTCATATATAATCTCATGCCACTTCTTGAATTCAATATCTTCGAACCCATTGTAATTATAGTTTGCCAATACTGAACACACTAAATCTTTATCAAAATCCATATCTACTACTAATGGATCTATAAATGGATCCCCAACTAGACTCATTAATTCGTTAGCCTTATTTGGATATGCCGTAGGATATAATGAATCATCATTTGCAAGAAGACTTGTACCCGATGACGACGCAGCTGCTGCTGCTGTTGCGTGTGTATTAGATGGTGCGGCACGTATGTTTATTGGTGCACATGATGGGGGCGTAGTATTATTATTATTGGTGCTGTTTAATTCATTGCAATTGCCGCAGCCGCAAACCACAACCTTAACATCATTATTGATGGGTGCCGTTACCGGAGGCAGAGACCTAAATGATTCGACCATATTATTATTATTATTATTATTGTTATTACTACCGTGTGTAGGGGTGTGTTCATTGATGTATGTATTAGTGTTTACCTCTGCACTGCTGTTGTCATTGGTTCCATCATTTATTGTTGTTGTGGTGGTATTATTATTTGTTTCAATCGAAACCTGCTGACCATGTGACTGACTATGCGGCGTGGTGGTTTGTTGGTTAGTATTAACACCATTACTGGCAGCTGCCGAAGGTGGCACGTTGCCCATACTAAAGACTATAATATCTCTTTTCTATGAGTATACCACCCTTTATTTATAATCCACTACTGTTTGAGTTGTGAGCTGGAGTTGTCATTTACTTCTCAAAATGAAGCAAACACATGGGTGGCCTAGAGCGAAGTTCAACTTGGCCCAGAGCGAGTGAAATGCGTATTGGTATTGGTTTATAAATGAAACTTCTAACTGTTATAAAATCCGATTAAATTTCTTGCTTATCTCCTCCTTATCTGTGTGGCCGGCGCTCCTTCGTATTCTCTCTATGTATTGCAATTGTAATTAGAACCCATAAATCATGAGCTTGACATGTAGAATATCACGGTCGTTACTCGCTTGTCGGCATAGCATAGCGCTAACGAGTACACATAATATCAGCTCACCAATGTTGTCCTCAATCGTCAGTGCACCATCTTGTACATCATCAACTAAGTTGATATACTCTAGATTGAGTAGCAGTACTTCCAGTATATATACCATTAGATTAGCCGGAAGATCTATTTGTTGCAGTGGCAGTAGTCTAGTAAATACGACGAAGATATCAAAGCCATTCATTTCAACTTCTCAACATAAATATCAAACATCAAATTTATATCAGAGTGTTGCAACAAATATGAGTATGTCAGCTGCTAGTTCAGTATGTCTTGGAAGAAGCAAATCTACAACGTTGATATCTCCTAGATTAATTTATACACAATCATATCCTCGATACAGTGACGAGAAGAAGCATACAAGTAATAATATCAAAGATAGATATCAAGGAGATGTAGAATCCCATTCTTCCAACGATCTACACTCACTACAAGATGATACACAAAAGGTCTCATCAATATCAACACCAGAGGAAGAAGATCAAACTATATCAAAATCTGAACCATCCATACATAACATATCCTACATACCAAAATCACTCCAACCATATGCACACTTAGCCCGTCTCGATAAACCAATCGGTACTTTCCTACTATTACATCCATGTCTATGGTCAACAGCATTAGCAGCATCTCTAGGCACGCTACCAGATATAAAACTATGCACTTTGTTTGGTATAGGATCATTTATAATGCGTGGAGCAGGATGTACAATTAATGATATGTGGGATTCTCAATATGATAGAAATGTTGAAAGAACAAAAAGTAGACCATTGGCTAGTGGTGTATTAAGTTATAATCAAGCATGGATGTTTCTTGGGTTGCAATTAAGTGCTGGATTAGGTGTATTGGTATCATTACCAAATGTACAAGATTGTGTTGTTTGGGGTGTAGCGTCATTGCCATTGGTGGCGACATATCCATTAATGAAACGATATACAAATTATCCACAATTGGTATTAGGATTAACGTTTAATTGGGGTGCTATCATGGGATGGGTGGCTGTACACGGCACTACTAATATAGATTGGAATGTAGTTGGTCCATTATATGCCAGTGGCGTGTTATGGACATTAATTTATGATACATTATATGCACATCAAGATAAGAGCGATGATAAGAAGTTAGGATTGAAGAGTACGGCATTAACATTTGGAGAAGAGGGTACTAAACCGATATTGACTGGTTTGACAGCATTAGCATGGGGTAGTTGGATGTTAGCAGGGTATAATAATGGTTATGGTGAGATATTGGATGCACCATATTATTATGTCGGTGTTAGTACTGCCGCATCACATTTACTATGGCAGATTTATACGGCAGATTTGAATAATACAAAGAATTTAGCTGAAAGATTTCGTAGTAATAATATGGTTGGATGGATAGTCTTTGTTTCATGTGTTGCTGGTAATATGATGGCTGTTGGATAAATGGTCTTCTAAGTTATCAGCAGCTAATTCAAATCAAACTCCCAGATACACACCGCTCTAGAGGCAATATCAATCATCAATAGTTTAATGAATAGGATCCTCCGCTGGAGTCCACTCTTGAATGACAACGATGAGAAAGTCCTTGTCTGCCGAGAGGATAAGCTCCTTGTTGCTCGTTTTGACCCGCAGGTTTCGGAAGCTGTCGTTGGGGTTTATGTCTCTCGATGCATGCTTAGCACTTTGGGCAAGCTTGGTCATGTTTTGTGCAATAGTTTCAGCATTGGTCTTGAGAATGGTAGCCGATCTACGAAGTACAACCCCGTCATAGTTGCAAATGACGTAGCCCTCTACGCCTTGCTGGTCTTGAATTCGTTCCAATGCTTCTTCCACAGCACTCTGAGGTATATTAAGACGAGATGAAGTGATTAGTTGTAATAGTACAAGTGACGGAATGACAAGCAGATATCATTTACTCACCATTGTTAACAAATTATCTTCTATTGAATGAAAGTTAGTCGAAGGCAGTCAGAGAGTGGAAGTGGCAAATTAAATTTATGATGAAAGAAGTAAATACCTACGTACATATTATTCACCCGCCGCCCTTACAACATTTATTAGACACCTCCAAAGTTTCAGTACAATTAACACGGCGGTCGCATCACATGAACATCAAATTATAATCACATTACGCCGCCCGTACAACACTCGAAGTTCCAGCAGTACCACATTATCAACCTACTACGCCGCCACAGGTCAACACGATACACGCAGCAGTGGTATTGATCGCCTCCCTGCCCTTCGTCATTGTACACCAGCCTATATCTACGAGTTATAAAATGAACGGAATATTGTCCACATTACTACTCCTCGTAATATCAACATCATTACATACAACATTGGCCTACCGTATCAAGGGAAGTGTAGACGAACACAAGCCATTTGTTCCCTACGAGAAGGGATTTACACAGTGCACACAAGACCCGGCCTCCACCGAAAACAGGACACGAGTAAATCATGGTTACACCTCTTCAATGCTACTCGGAGAGCAGGTTGGAAGTAGCAGGCTCTTCTCATGTCCTTCAATGGTTGGTCCAGTCGATGAACAGTACTTCTGTTCATCTCCAGACCATGGCTATTGTGATCGAAGGAGTGGCACATGCTTTTGTAACGAAGGGTATGCTGGAGAAGCATGTCAAGACTGTGCCCCGACACACATAGAGGTGGGAGGTCTTTGCTACCCTAAACGACTCTGTCCAAATGACTGTTCATTTGCTGGCGAATGCAATTACTTGACTGGGGTATGTGACTGTAGTGATCATCGAATGGGAGATGATTGTTCAATATCAAAGTGTAGTAGGTTTCATGAGTTCTGTACAACTTGCACCGACGAGTCTTGTCTAGAATGCACAGATGGGTGGAGTGTAAATATCAACGCCGAGGATGGTGCTCAATGTGAACCTTGTTGGAGATTTGATCCACGCTGTAGAGATTGCAACGTTGACGAATGCACATCATGTGTGGATCTGCTATTGCTATCAATTCATCGATCGGGAAGGAGGCCTCAAGATCCTCCCTTGCCTATTGATGAACGGAATAGAGAGTTGAGTGTAACAGTTCCATTCGGTAGCCAACAGGCCGATGCCTTTTACGACGCGGAGTATTATGAACTAGTCGATCCATCGTTGGTACCATTAAACGAGTCGGCAGTTGCGTGTCATCAGGGTTTAAACTTTGACGACTCCATTACTTGTGTACCCTACAATTTGACATCACACATCATGTGTGGTAATCACGGAACAATCACTTTTGATTCTCCAGAGTATGCAATTCGAGAAGATGAACAGCATATTCGATTAACACTTCGACGTTCTGGTGGAGGTATTGGAGTGGTTTCTGTATCATATTCAATCTACCCTATCACTGCTGGTTATGAGGATGTAACCTCTACGGCATTCTATACTGGAAATGAAACAGTAGTATTTCGTAATGGACAGATTCGTGCTTCCTTTCTCGTAACAATCAATGATGATCGCATGAATGAAGCCGACGAAACGTTCTCCGTTCACTTGTCAAACCCAACTGGTGGAGCTAGACTTGGGACGCAGAGTCGAACAATTGTGACAATTATCGATGATGACGAACATAAGACTTGCTCAGACAAGACCACATTACTAGGACATAATAATAATCATCTGGGTTCTGTCGAGGCTGGATCGGATCTCCAATTTAGTCTATTAGCAAAGTCTTGTAGTGGCAATGATCAAACAATTGGTGGAGATACATTCAGATTAGAAGCTCATCATATCGGGGCAAACAATGTGCCGTTCGGATTTGATACTCCATTAACAATTGGTAGTTGTGATGATTCAGACAATGGGATATATGAATGCCGAGTAAATGCCACAACCAGTGGATCATATGAGCTCGATGTCTATCAACTTATACCCGGCGGTCTCAAGGGATATTACTACACCGACAATTATCTCAGTGATGAACGATTAGATATTGTTAGAATTGATTCGGTAGTCAACCATACTTGGGGTATGGGAGCAGTTACCACCTTTGGACGTGACTTTGTTTCGGTTCTTTGGGAGGGTTATGTCATGCCTCTATTCACAGAGACGTACACATTTTGGTTGGATGTTGATGACCATGTTCGGCTGTGGGTTGGCGGTATTCTTCTGGTTGACTCTTGGGCATTCTCTTCGGCATCAACAGGCTCTAATCTGCTTCATGCTGAACACGATCTTACGGCAATGTATGTTCATAAAGTGGTCATGGAGTATCGTGAGATTAGTGGTAACGCCACGGCTAGGTTGCTTTGGTCATCAACGAGTACTCCACTCACAGCAATACCATCTTCTTCTTTATACTACAAGGTTAGTTTTAGTGTTGTACATTTTATACTTCTGTTAGTGGCAGTGGAATTAATCTCATAATTCTCCTTTTCTATTCTCATTAGGAACCCATTAAGGGCAGTCCTTTTAGCTTCCAAGTCAAGCCTTCCCATCCATCCGCAAAACAAACTAAAGCGTTTGGCCAAGGTCTATATAAAGGCACTGCTGGTCAAGAGCATTCGTTTACGATTGATCCAAAGGATCAGTTCTCCAACCGAGCAGATATTGCGGGACATATAGATGACTTTCAAGCGACATCTCAACTCATCAATAATGAAGAAGGACAGACTGGATATGGAAACTCATTCATCCCCGTTCTCATTTCATACAATGATCATAAGACTCTCGATGCAGTTTATACTCCTACAAGGTCAGGACTTTACCAATTAAATGTCACTTTGAATGGCTCACACATCTATGGATCACCCTTTCTCGTGGAGACCTCTCCTGCAGCTACTTTTGCGTCTGAAAGTATAGCATCCGGCTCTGGTTTGTATCATGGCATGACGGGAGAATCATCTACTTTTACAATTGAAGCATTTGATCAATTCCGCAACAGACGAGATAGTGGAGGAGATGATTGGTCAATAGTAGTGAAAAGCTCATCGTCTCGTTCCGCAACTGATTACAATCTCGGTTCAATTCATATCGATCACGGCAACGGAACATACACGGCCTCGGTTACACCTTCAGTATCAGGCATCAATGATCTACATATTACTTTAAACAAGTCCCCTCTCAAGGGCTCGCCATTCCGAATGAATGTTGTTCATGGACAAGTTGTCGGTTCTTCGTCATATGTTTTGTATAAGGAGGATGAAATAAGGATGATTGCAATGACTGATAACACAATCTTGATTCAAGCCGCTGATGAGTGGGGCAATATGGCGATATACTCAAATGCTGAGCCATATATGACGTCTATCTCTGTTGCTAGTGAAGATATTGATACTGATATGACTAAAACATCATACATCGGCGGTGGGCAGAATTTGGTCACAGTATTCCCAACAAGAACAGGACAAATTAGCTTATCAATCAAGCTGAATGACCTGAACATTCATCACTCTCCGTTTAATGTTACAGTCCTGCCTGGTATGTTCTCATCGACAGTCTCTTCGGCAAGTGGTATTGGTCTATCTTCAGCCACCGCAGGAGAAGAAGCACAATTCATTATCCAATCAAAGGATGATGGCGGCAACAACAAGGTGAACGATGATGCCCACTTTGATGTTAGCCTAAGCCTAATTGGTAGTGATGACGAGGTTGAAGTGATTGGTACTACATCCTTTATTGGCAATGGACAGTATCTAGTTTCATACACGGCCTATGTTAGTGGTCAATATACTTTAGTTGTTAGTGATGAGACCCGAGAGAGTATCAATGGCTCGCCCTTTAGCGTGGTAGTATCCCCAAATGTAATGAGTAGTGTTCACTCCATTGTTGAGGGAGAAGGCCTAGGTAGTGGAGTCGTTGACAAGGTTAATCAAGTGAGAGTGCAAGGTCGAGACCGATACAACAACCCCATTCATTATGCAACCGAAACAGTTGAAATGAGCCTGGCTTTGACGTCACGACATCAGAGTGATTGGGAGTTAGACAAGTTTGGTGATCTCGTTAAAAACTATACAATTTCTCAAGTAGCAAAAGTATCTGGAGATGGACTGTTCATTCTCGATTACACACCGACCATCTCTGGTGAATACGAGATGAGTCTCAGTACCTACTCCTCAGGTGGCCTCAAGGCATCCTATTATTCGACACCCGACTTGCTACCAGACTACCTTGTCAAAACAGAACTAACAAGTACAATCGATAAGTATTGGGAAGATGATGTTTCAATTGATACACGAACACACTTTGGAGCAGTATACGAGGGCAAACTCTCCGCTGATCATAACGAGGAGTATGATATCATTGTGGAATGCAACGATGGCGGCTATGCTAGTTTAGAGATCAACGACCACCATGTATCATGGCAATCTTGCTATCCCAAAATGTCAATGAGTATCACTATGAAGTCAAACAAGGCAGTTCCGTTCACTCTTCAGTACAAGTCATTAGAAGACGATCAAGACAATGCCTTTACTTTATTAAAGTGGAGCAGTCCTACCTTGACAGAAGAGATTATCCCTCCCAATAATCTTTGGTACTTCACAACCGTGGGCAATCCTTCTGTGTATCACCCAGTAGTGTCTCCTGGATCATTAGATGCCTCTAAATCAACTTCGTTTGGATTTGAGGAGACGGTCAACTCTGGAGAAGAGTATGAGTTCCTAGTTGAGAGTAGAGATAGTTATGGAAACCTGCTCTTGACTGGAGGAGAAAATGTGGAAGTGCTCGTATCTAGTTATCAAAATGAAGGAGGTATTACTACATCTATCACTGACAATAACAATGGCACTTACTCTGTTAATTATACACCACATGTTTTCGGAGATTACTTTCTGGACGTCGCCATTGAAGGTTCAAGTATTCGAGGATCACCATTGCTGTTGACCGTCGTCGAGCCTGATGATACTTAGACGAGTGAGAGTTACTTTTTGGACGATAGACATAAGAATAAAAGTAAAGTAGTAACAACAGTAATATCAAACTATTATATTATGAATGCACGGCTATATTCTCTTTATCGACAACTTCTCTTCGTGCATTCAATGAATCAAGTTCATCACTTGAGATGCCTTGCTTTTGCAACTCTTTCCGGGCATCATTGTACTTTTTAGTTGCATTAGCAATACGAATCCGAAGTTTATCAATGTCTTGATTCGTTTGTATTAATGCATCTTCCATGTTGTCTTTCAATATCTGCATTCTGTCATCCTTTAATCCGGCCGAAGCTGATATGTGCATCAAATGAGCCTCGACTGTTGCATTCCTATCTTGTTGATTACTTATTTGATCTTGTAAGACTGCTTTTGTTTGCAAATCTTGCTCTACTACTGCAGTCTTGGTATTCTCAATGCCCGATTGCAAGTTGTTCCTCTCCTCTTCGACTTCAACATACTTGTCTTGCAGTTCCTTGAAGTGTATCCTAGCCTCGACGATTGCTTTCCGTGCAACTGATAGTCGTGCATTTGTATTCCTAAGTGACATAGAATCCTTTTCCTTGTCCTTTGTTTTACTCGTCAACAAGACAACCTTTTCAGAACATGCTTTTAGCTCTTCTCCGTTTGTTTCACTTCTTTGTCTCAAGTCGTTACTCTTTGTTTCGTTCTCGATAGCCTTCTTCTTTAGTCTACGAATCTCAGCATCCAAATCTTCAATATCCATCTCTTGTTGTCGTTCTACACCATCAAAGTAAACTTTCATATCCTCACATCTATGTTGATGTGACTCTGATATATCATCCAAGTGTTTATCTTTTCTAGAAACGATAAGCTTGAGCTCGGACTCTCGTCTAGACTCCAACTCTTTCTTGAGCTCGTCATGGTACTCGTCACATCGTTGTTCAAAAAGTTTCACATCAGCATCGAGTCGTTCCTTGATATGTGTTACATCCACTTTAGTATCTTGTTGTAGATTGGTAATATCGGTAGTTTGTTGATCCTCTGTTGATGACAACTCGTTCCGCTTATCCATCTTTGTCTCCTCCAAACCTTGTACTTTTTGGGTATGTTTTGTAGTGGCAGTGTCCATTTTGTTTTCATTCTTTGTAACAGCATCCTTTAACTTGTTGTTGTGACAGTATTTGATAAAGTTGGTCTTTTGCCGGTAAACCTTGAGCTCAGTATCATTGTCATCTTGAGCATTCTCGATTTCCAAATCCTTCTTCTCTATTCGCATATCCAACTTACGACTCTGTTCCTTTGTAATATCATAGTAGGATTGGATAGATGAATGTTCGGCCTGGGCTCTATACAAAGAAGAAGAGGTATTAGGTCAGAATAGACAAGAGATGATAGGAGAGTGTATGGCGTAGGCAAATCAGCAAAAACTTACCTTGAACGAGAAGAAATTGCTTCGTCTAAATCACATTCTAATTGACTAACCAATGACCGAAGTTCTTCTACTGATTTTCCAATCCATTCAGCTGGAACATCGAGTTGTTTCTCCTTGGCCTTGCCTTTCCCCTTTGCCTTTGCTTTCTTGGCTGCCATAATTCGAGATCACACACGATGTGTTGTTTGGTGATAACGAATAAAAATGATTGAAATTTTAAGCAAAATCAAAATTAAAAAAATATGTCAAGGTAACCTCTCATATCATATGAGATAGGTGAAATGAGTATACCCGATTTTGGGTATACTTTTGGTCTTGAGTATACTTTTTGGTCTTGAGTATACCTCTTTTATTCGTGAGTATACCTAAATAGTTGACATTACTCCGCCGCTAAATCAAGTACTACTGCGGTTCAAAGCACAGTTTAGTTGCAATTGATACATATTGCAATATTTGTGCAAGTTTCAGCGGCGAAAATGACGCAGAAGAGATGCTACAACATGCCTTTTAACACATACGATGATTTCAACTCTTTGAGATTTCGGTATCCTCTGGTATACTCAAAGAAGATATCGTTAA